>ERZ808028.89-NODE-89-length-98912-cov-11.724551_pt1 | contig 98912 bp, 88 predicted proteins | sample MGYA00380184_ERZ808028 | MGnify/ENA primary metagenome ERZ808028 (study PRJEB31490, sample SAMN06133397) | mouse gut metagenome | isolation source: J8_1 | host: mice | place: China: Chengdu | collected 2015-05 ... | reverse complement strand
AATACGGAAACATTCCTTATCCAGCCTGATGCTCTTGAATTTCCAGATATAGGCGAGATACACGAACGCGTTCAGTATCTGTCCGGCGATTGTTGCCCAGGCTGCTCCCTTTACGCCCCAATGGAACACAAAGATGAAGATTGGGTCAAGAATGATATTGGTGATACATCCTAAAAGAAGCCCTGCCATGCTGTATTTAGGGCTGCCGTCCGCACGGATCATGCCCGCCATTCCGGAATCAATGGACGAGAACAGGATACCATAAGAAATAATCCGTCCGTAATCCATGGCGTAAGGCAGGATATCTTCTGTTGCGCCGAACAGGACACACAGAGGCTCCAGAAAAAGCTGAAACAAAACGCAGAGGAACACACCCACGATCACCATGACTGATATGGAGCAGCCTACACCCCTGGCCGCTGATTTTTCATCTCCCTGGCCCAGCTTCAGGCTCAGGTATGCCGCAGCGCCGTCACCAATCAGCAGGCTTAAAGCGATCGCGATCACTGTCATGGGCATGACCACATTGGTGGCACCGTTACCAAGATACCCCACCCCTTGCCCGATAAAGATCTGGTCAACAATATTGTATAAAGCGTTGACCACCATGGAAATGATGCTTGGAACAGCAAACGTAAGAACCAGCTTTCCAATCCGTTCCGTACCAAGCGGATTTGTTTTTGTTACTGTTGTATCCATTTTCTTACCTCCTGAATTCATACAATTGGTTGCGGGGTTCCTGTCCTACCCATACCGATCTCCCTTTTCCGTTAATTCCATATTTTCCTGCATTTTCTCCAGTACATCGAAAAACACTTTCAGTTCTTCTTCCCCAACGCCTGACGTCAGCCGTTTTTCCAGCAGGGTAATATGCCGTTCCACCTGTTCCTTCATCTCCATTGTATGGCTGGTTGGCAGTATTTTTTTCAGGCGGTCATCAGAGGAAACCTTTTCCCGCCGGATAAAATCCTGTGCCTCCATTTTCTTTAAAAGCATGGAAACAGATGCGCTCCGTATGTTCAGTTCCTCTTCTATGTCCTTCTGATATATCTCCCTGTCCGGATATGACACCAGGACAAAGTTCAGGATTCGTACCTGCGTACCGCAGCGTCCTGTCGTTGTATCAAAAACCCTTTTTATCTGATTTGCCAGCCCCAAAACAGAACCGGCACACTGTTTTCCATCCATAGATCACGTCTCTTTCTTCAAACTAATGCTTATAGGACAAGGCAGTAAAGCTGCCCTGTCCCAACATTTCTGTTTCCGTAGCCGCCCATGTTCTCGTAACGGTCCTCCAGTTCAATCTCCTTTGCAATCGTCACGCCGTCATTCGTGATCAGCGGAGCGCCGTAGGACTTATCCAGCACCACATTTCTTCCTTTCGGTCCGAGTGTAATTTTTACGGTATCTGCCAGCTTATTTACGTCCGTTTCCATTTTCTTTCTTGCAGCAATGTCAAAACTGATTTCTTTTGCCATGATCCAATTCCTTCTTTCTTTAAACCTCTGTCTGTTTTTTCCGTTCCCGCATATTTGGAGAAAATCACTCTGTCACCTAATGGTCTTAATTTCATTCCTGTTACCTGCCTTTCCATTTGTTGTTAGCACTCGTATTATTCGAGTGCTAACCCCTTTTCTAAAATAAATGCCAGCCACCACTGGCAGACTCGAAAAAAAGCTGCACATTTTTTTCGCTAACATATAACCCTGTCGGACTATATGCTATATTAAAGCACACCAGCTCTTGAAAGTGAAGTGAAAATATGGTATTATCAATGACGAAAACGCAATAATTGAGGTAAAACCCATGAATACAGACCAGTTAAAGAGCTTTATCCAGGTTGCCGAAAACCTGAACTTCGCAAGAGCTGCTGAGATTTTAAAGATTACACAATCAGCGGTCTCCCGGCAGATTCATTCGCTGGAAGATGAATTGGGAACAAAACTTCTGCACCGTACTACCCGGACAGTTACCCTTACCCCCGCCGGAATCAGTTTTTTGGAAGATGCGAAAAATGTTATGGGAAGGTTAAAAGTTGCTGAGCAGAAAATACAGCGCCACCAAAGTACAAATATACAGGTCCTAACCATTGGATGTCAGAATGAAGCTAACCTGGACCTGCTCTGCAAGGTACTCAAATCCTGCAAACAGCAGATTCCCGAACTTTATCCATTTTTAAAAGTGATCCCTCACAGATCTATTTTAAATCTCTTCTATCAAGATGAACTGGATCTGCTGTTTGGTTTTCAGGAAGATATTCCAATAAAAAATGACACGGTTTACAAAGAACTGTTCCAGATACCACTGTGCTGTATTGTTCCAGCCTCACACCCCTATGCCGAACGCCCGGAGCTTGCAAAGGAAGAACTGTATCTGGAGAATATTGTCGTCTGTAATTCCTATGCAATCCCCGCCAGGGTTGCGGAAATGCAAAATCAAATTTCACAGCATATCCTGCCAGAGTCCACTTATATGTGTGAAAACCTTCAGGTACTTCTTACACTTGTAAGGGCAGGTTATGGCTGCTCTGTTCTTCCGCTGATGAATTTTGTAAACACGGATATCTGTGGGATTCCCTTAAAAGACAGCGAGCCTTTATCCTATGGTATCTTTTTTAAAAAAAGTTCTCAAAACCCTCTTTTAAAAAAATTTATTTCCATTGTAACGAATACATCTTACAGTTAACCACAAAAAGCGATATGGATACCCGAAAGTCTCCTTATCGCTTTTTCATTCAATGTATAAATAGCCTATCTACCCTTTGTACAGAACACGTCAGCCTTCAATTGTAATGTAGTTTGGATTCTCCACAACTACTTCTTTACTGTTTTTCGGAACCTGCAGTTTCAAAGTTCCATCCTCAAACCGGGCTTTGATATCTTCCTGCTTTACATTCTCCTTTTTTATGCCGGGAAGGTTCATGGTCATCTCATAAACATTTCCTAAATCCTTGACATCTGTCCTCATCATCTCAGACGTATGGGACTGGAAATGGGTTCTCTGGTGCGGATGATCAAAAAATTTATCCAGCAGACTTTCTCCGAAAATACTTGGTAATACCATAAATCATCGCTAACAATATGATTTTCCATTTCTAAACCTTTTTATTTTGCTTTGCAAGGGGGTTCAAAACCAATTAAAGGGTTCAAATTACATTTTCACACCTATCCACAATTTCAGAACATAAAAAAAGAAGTCTTCCGGCAAGTTATCAAACCTGTCGAAAGCCTTTATTTCAAGCGTTTCACACACTTTTTGAGAGAATGGATTGTATCAAAATGCGGTTTTACATATCAGTAAAATGCCGGATATTGGTAAAACCGTTTTTTCTTGCGTAGTCCTCTAAGATTCGCTTCTGGTTCTCAATGCTGACGGATTCCCCGGCTCGCTCGTCGTCATGGGAGAGTCTTTCGTACAGGGCGGTGAGTTTGTCTTTCTCTGTCTGCTTCTTCATGGTGTGTAACCTCCTTTCTTTGAGGGTGCGCGCTTCCCTATAACCTTATTATACTTATCTGTTTAGGTTCTTCGCAAAGAAGGCGCTTGCTTTTTTCGGAATTCATTTTTTCCTCTTCCAAGTCTTTTATGCGCTTTTTCAGGGCGCGCAGCTCGGCATCTTCCTGATGGAGATTACCGCCGCCTACAAATGGATCTGCGGGGTGTTCCTTAAAACGGGACATCCATGTGTAGAGGGTGTTCACATTAACTCCCAGTTCCCTTGCGACCTGTGCCGCCGGTACTCCTGACTGTACCCGCTTACATGCTTCTTCCTTAAATTCAATACTGTACGTTTGTGCCATAATCTTTCCTCCTGACTTTCTGGATAGATTATACCACTCGTTCTATTTGTCTATCAAATGGGGTATAAGGCAGCTTTATCTGTTCGTCATTTTCAGACAGATAAAGCCGCCGCACATTTTGGCTGATATGTCAAGCATAAATTTTAATATTACAAAAAAGAGCAGGGTATGTATCTCTACATACTCCACTCCTTATAGTTATCTTATCTAAATGACATTGGCATAAAAACCGCCTTTTATATTTTAACGTTCAGATTTTCTATGTTCTTTATTCTGCAGTTCACTTTCCGGATTGTGCCAGATACATCTCTACATCCTGCCGCAGCTGATCCCACGCGCCTTCATTCTCCGCATAGTACAGGGGGCAGAGCTTTCCGCCGCAGTCGTAATGCCGCAGAATATCCGCCGTCGTCAGATCATACTTATCAATCAGCCAGGCCAGTGTATGTATCAGTGTATCATAGGTTTCCTGTGTAAAAGAACCGTCATCTGACAGATAGCAGCACTCAATCGACAGGGAATCTTCATTGCGCGTCATCACCGCATAAGCCTGTTCGTCAAAGGGTATGCACTGTATCAATTCCCCCTCATAGCCAATGATCAGATGGGCGCTGGCCGACCGCTCGTGTGTCTCCGCCAGATTCGCGAAGTAACTCCGGTTCTGTGCCGCAGAGGTGCCGGGATTCGCCGTATAGTGCACGAAGATATTGTTGATCGTGCCCAGCTTGTCTCCCGGTCGGGAATACTCATTGATCTCCAGAAAGTCCTGTACGATCTTCGGCGGCGCAATCCCATCCTTCGTGATTTCCAAATCGTCAAACGACTGCTCTGACATCACCGGAAGCGGTTTCTCCTCCGTATTCCTGCGCACCATCTGATAAATCCGGCCGGTGATCATATAGATCATCGCAAGACATGCCACCACAAACAGCACAATGACCGCCTTGCACAGAAATTCTCTCCTGCGTCTCGCACGCCGCCGTCTGATGGACTGTACCGGACGTGCGTTACCCCTGTATACGGATTCCGGTTCTGCCCTGCGGGCTCTCTGTGCCGGATAAGGCTGGATATAGTTGATCTGTGCTGCGCCGGCTGCTCTGGCCGGTCGACGCTGCCTTGACGGATTCTCCTGCTGCCTTTTGCCATTGGACGGTCGTCTGTTTCCTTCCATCTCATACAGCCTTATATTGCCGCTGCCGGATCTGCCCTGCGCCCGCCTGCCTTCATTGGCTGATCTTCTTTCACGGCTTCGCTCTCCGTCATTTCCATATCTGCCTGCACTCCGGTTCCCATTGCGCCCGCTGCGGTTTCCATGCCCGGCTGCGCGCCGGCTCTCTTCCTTCCGCTCATAACCGCCGCTGCGCCGGCTTTCCCGGCCGTAACCGCTCCTGCGCGGTCCTGTCCGTTCGGCTGTCCGCTCTTCCTCTTCATACAGTTCCCAAAGTTCGATATCCTGCTGTTCTCTTCTCTGCACCTGTCCCACTTGCTTCCCCTCTTTAGTACCTCAACCTGTACTGCCATACTTCTTTTCGTCATATGATAGCAGAGAAATCTTTAAAATTCCTCTAAATGAGGTCCCCTTCACACTTGTTTATATATTAGATGTCGCAGATTAAGAAAAAGTTTCAGGATTCTTAATATTTCTTTATTATTTTTATTATTTTACTGATCAAGGTAATCAAGGACCCAATACAGGCTTATGATCACACGCTGGTGCAGCTCTTTTAACCAGACCTGCAGCTCCTCTCCGTCCAGATCCCGCCACAGGCTGTCCACACCGATCCACTCTGTCAGCTCCTCTCTGTCATATACCGTTTCTTCCAGCAAAGAACCGTCCCCGCCTGTCACTGCGAAAACACACTCTTCCAGATTCTCGATCACAGCAAAAAGCATGACCCCGTCAAAGCGCAGCACATCACGGTTCACATACCGCATATCCAGATCCGCTTCCGTCGGTTCGCACAGAATACGCAGGGACTTCTTCTCAGAGTCATCGGTGGTCAGCTCCGTTCCTTTGTAGGAGATTCCCTCCGGAAACGGCAGGGCATTCACCAATGCCACCACCGCCGAAGCATCGCCAAGATACTGTGTCCTGTGCTCTGCCAGCGACTGGAAAGTCTTCTCCGTGATATCCCGGTTGATGCTGGTCACGATCACCGCCCCGGCAGCGGCTTTCAGCTCGTTGTCAATATAGTGCATCTCTTCCAGATCCCTGTCTTTTACCCCGGCATGGTCGGCCGTCAGATAAATATAACAATCCGTAAGACCCATATGATACGGATAATACGTCGTCGTGATCGTCTCATCCGGCAGATAGATTGTGGAACCGTCTGTTTCCGTAGTAGCCTCATTCGGCAGATACGTTGCCGCCTCTTCGTGCGCCATGTCCGGTTCGGCCATTTCTTCCGGTATGACATACGTTGTCGATTCCTCGGTATTACTGTCTGTCCCCGGCACAGCACTTTGCACAGCTTCCGCTTCCTGCTCGACCTGCTGCGGCTCTTCTATGCCCCATTCATTTTTCCCGTCAAAGGCAAAAGGCTTTTTCGCGCTCTCGTAAGTTTCGTCTTCTTCCCACTCCGTCCTCCCGTCAAAAGCAAAGGGATCCTTCTCACTGCGCTTTATGCTGCTTTCCTGCTCCTCTTCCGTCTGCGGCGCTCCTTCGATTTCTCCTGTGACGCCCTCCGTTCCCTCTATATAGTCTGTATCCTTCTCCCTATCCTCTCCCGACGGAAAATATTCGTGCTGCGTCACTTCCGCCGTCGCAAGACCCATATATTCCCGGAGCTGCCCGTTCTTTCCATAGGTGCCAAGGGGCACCACCGACCGGCCCGCGTCCACCAGCGCTGCCGCTTCTTCATAGGAAACCGTACAGAATCTGCCCACCTCCTGATCGGAAGCAACCTGATAAATGATCAGATTCTTTTTGTTCCCTTCCTCCGTCGTATAACCGCTGATCCCCGCTATGGAATCGGGCAGCATGATCCGCTTATCCTCCGTCATCACATAGATCGTCCCGCCGTCCCATGTGCCGCCGACAAACTGCGGATTCTTCGTGAAGACAAGCACAGAAGCAGCCGTAATCAGAATAAGCACCGCTGCCACCGCAGCGCCAAGTACTCTCGGTTTCTCGGCAATACAGCGGATCCGTTCCTTTACGCTTCTGCCCGATCCGGTCATGGTCGTCGCCGTACAGGCAAAATCCGAAAACCTTCCCCTGCCGGTAATGATAGACAACAGGGTCTTCCCGTAACTGATCCGCTCCTGCTCTCCTAACAACAGCAGCGCCCCTTCGTCACAGGCAAGCTCACAGTCCCTTTTGGACAGCACCGCCGCCGCCCACACAAGCGGGTGAAACCAATAACATAATAAAAGCATGTTGCGGACAAATGACCAGAATCCGTCACCGTGCCTTTTGTGGCAGATCTCGTGGGTGAGCACATGGCACAGCCTGTCTTCCTCCCCGGTAACAGCCTCCGGCAGGTAAACGGCCTCCAGACCCGGTATCCCGTACAGACACGGAGACACCAGCTCTTCCACCGTGTAAACTCCGCCTTTGCGCAGACTCGCCAAAACCCTGGGATGCAGCCTGCCCGTCACCTCTTCCGGCAGCACGAAGTCCTGCCGCTCCCGGCGCAGCTTACGGCAAAACCGCAGATTAACGGCAACCATCCACACCGCCATCACGCCCATGCCGCCAAACCAGATCCACCGCAGGATATCCAGCCACGTAAATCCGACGGACCCAGCCAGGAAAATACTTGTCGGTCCGTCCGCCCCACCTATATACTCCATCTCCTCTTCCAGCATATTCTTAATGATCTGCTGACCGACCGGAGAATTCATATTCATGGTGAAACTGACCGGCTGCTCCAGACGCTCCGTGATATCCCCGAAATCTCCCTCCAGCCTTCTCACCAGATCCATGATGCGAAACTCATCTATTTCTCCCAGCGAAAGATAAAGCTGCGCGGATACCGGAATGATCAGCCGCACCGCCACCAGCAGCCATAACGCATACTGCAGCCTGTTGCTGATCTTTCCCTTGAAAAAATGCCTGATCAGCATAACACATACAATCAAAACCGAAGCTGTAATAATGATCTCTTTCATAATGTCTCCCTCTTTCCCGTGCCTGTTCCCGTCCTGCCCTGCGGCTCATATCCTTTCGATACAGGCGCGGTTATCCTTTCTTCCTGGCCTGCTCCAAAATATCGTACAACTCCTGGATCTCCTGCTCTGACAGAGCCTGATCCGCCACCATGGCATTCACCATCATGCCGAGGCTGCCGCGGTATACCTTTTCCAGAAAACCGCGCGTCTCCTGCATGGAGACCTCCTCCCTCGATACAAGCGGATAGAAGACCTTGGCCCTGCCGCCCTGTCTGTGCGCGACGGCCTCCTTCTTCTCCATACGGCCCAGCATGGTAATGATAATATGCTTATCCCAGCCCGTCTCTTTCTCCAGACGGACCGTCAACTCGGTGATCGTACTTTCGCCGCTCTCCCACAGACTGTTCATGATCTTCCATTCTCCGTCCGATAGACTGACCTTTCCCATCCTGATATCCATTCCTTTCATTTCACAAAGGCATAAAAAATACTGCCCGATTTTTGACTGCCAATTTTTGGTATACATCCGTTTACCTCTTTAACCGCATGTTACACCAAAGGTATACGTCTGTCAACCTTTTTATTAAAAAAAGGACTGCCGCAGTCTACTCTGCTTCAGTCCTTTGATCTGTTGCTGCTATTTCTTTTTCTGTCGGCCGGTATCTGTCAAAACCGGATCTACGGCATTACCCCACCATACTTCTGGTACAGTTCCTGCAGCTTCTGGATATCCTCTTCGGAAACGCTCTCCTGCAGATATTCCTGAACCTCCGCGATGGATTCGCTGTTAACGCCGTCCCCCATGATTTCCAGGCAGTCGGATATCGTCTCGCTGTCGGCATATTTCCCGATGATCGCCTCAGCCTCTTTCTTATCCGATTCTTCCATATTGCCCACGATCTCTTTCGCCTTCTCGGCGGCCTGTGGATCACCGGAACTTTCCAGTGCCTTCTGCACGGCCTGTTCCATAACCGTATCCGTCACTTTTTTGGTCACCGCGGATTTAATCCCGCCCGTGAGCTTATCCGTCGAAAAAACACCGCTTACCAGACCGGACAAAATGATCAGACATACCACAATCAGAATACTGAGAAAGATGATCTTTCCCATGCCTTTTTTCTTTCTTCTCCGTCCATTCTTCCGTCTGCTCATACAATTCCCCTTTTCCACCAGTCTCATCAGGCAGCAGCCTTATGCTGATCCACCATGTCTGGTTTGTCACTCTTTTACCAGGCGCACGGTCTCCCTCGCGATCGCAAGCTCCTCATTCGTGGGGATCACCATCACCGTGACTTTTGCTCCCTCGTCGGACAGGATCACTTCCTCGCCGCGCAGCTTATTTTTCTCCGGGTCGATATTCGTTCCCAGATACCCGATATACTTGCCGATTTCCGCTCTGGCCTGGGCGTTATTCTCTCCCACGCCGGCCGTAAATACGATCGCGTCAACGCCGTTCATCGCCGCCACATACGCGCCGATATATTTGCCCACACGATACCCGTAAGTCTCCAATGCAGTTCTGGCCGCTTCATTACCTGCCTGCGCCGCGTCACCCAAATCACGGAAATCGCTGGAAACACCGCCGGACAGCCCCAGTACGCCGGACTTCTTGTTACAGATATTGATCACTTCTTCCGCACTGATACCTTCCTTCTGCGCGATAAAAGTAACGATCGCCGGATCCAGATCGCCGGACCGTGTGCCCATGATCAGGCCCTCCAGCGGAGTCAGCCCCATGGAAGTATCCACGGATTCTCCATACTGCACCGCAGATACGGAAGCGCCGTTGCCGAGATGGCATACGATGATCTTCAGATCCTTAATGTCCCTGCCCAGCAGCTCCGCCGCCCTTTTGGATACGAAATCGTGGCTTGTGCCGTGGAAGCCGTAACGGCGCACCTTGTACTTCTCATAATAAGATAAGGGCAGGCCGTACAGATATGCCTTCTTCGGCATCGTCTGATGAAATGCCGTGTCGAATACACCCACCATCGGCACATCCGGCATGATCTCCCGGCAGGAGTTAATGCCGATCAGATTCGCCGGGTTGTGAAGCGGCGCCAGATCGTTGCACTGCTCGATCACTGCCAAAACCTCGTCGTCCAGCACCACAGAACCGGCAAACCGCTCGCCGCCGTGTACGATGCGGTGTCCAACCGCATCAATCTCCTCCAGAGAAGCGATCACACCCACCTGCGGATCCGTCAGCTTCTCGATCACCAGCTGCACCGCCTTCGTGTGATTCGGCATATCTATCTCGCTCTTTACCTTCTCACCGCCCGCAGGCTGATGTACGATCGCACTTCCGTCAATCCCGATCCTCTCACATAACCCCTTTGCCAATACCTCCTCCGAATCGCTGTTGATCAGCTGGTACTTTAACGAAGAAGAACCACAGTTAATCACCAAAACATTCATTTCCACTTCAACCCCTTTACTTTTTTATTTTTTATTGATCTTATTCCGGGATACCCTGAAAAGAGCCGCCGCTTAGTACGCACGTCCCCAGTAAACCATCTTCTTCGCAGGCTTACCGCAGCAGACGCACACATCCCCGATCGTCTCCTGCTCAAAAGGCATGCAACGGCTGGTGACCGCAAGCTCTTCCTTGATCTTATCCTCGCAGTCCTGCTCTCCGCACCACATCGCCTTCACGAAACCGGATTTCTCCGTAAACAGGCGACGGAATTCTTCCATATTCTCTGCCGTGTAAGTGTGCTCATCCCTGTGCGCCCGGGCACGCTCCAGCATTTCCGTCTGCATCTTCTCCAGGATCTCTCCCGCCTTCGTCTCCAGTTCGTCCAAAGATACCTCGATCTTTTCCCTCGTATCACGGCGGCAGATCACGCACTTGTTCGCCTCGATGTCCTTAGGCCCGATCTCCACACGGATCGGAATTCCCCGCATCTCCTGCTCGGAGAACTTCCAGCCGGGACTCTTATCCGCGTCGTCCACTTTCACACGGAAGCTGCCAAGCCTGTCTCTCAACTCGTAAGCCTTATCCAGCACGCCTTCTTTTTTCTGCTGAACAGGAATGATCATGATCTGTACAGGTGCGATCCGGGGAGGCAGTACCAGGCCGGAGTTGTCGCCGTGCACCATGATCAGCGCACCGATCAGGCGCGTGGATGCACCCCATGAAGTCTGGTGCACATATTTCAATGTATTGTCCTTATCCGTATACTGGATGCCGAAAGCCTTCGCAAAGCCGTCTCCGAAGTTATGGCTGGTGCCGGACTGCAGTGCCTTACCGTCATGCATCAACGCCTCGATCGTATAAGTCGCCGTAGCGCCCGCGAATTTCTCCTTCTCCGTCTTCTGACCCTTGATCACAGGAATCGCCAGCACCTGCTCACAGAAATCGGCGTAGACATTCAACATCTGCACCGTCCTCTCCTCCGCTTCCTCAGCCGTAGCATGAGCGGTGTGACCCTCCTGCCACAAGAACTCACGGCTGCGCAGGAAAGGTCTCGTCTCCTTCTCCCAGCGCACGACAGAACACCACTGGTTGCATACCTGAGGCAGATCACGATAAGACTGCACCACATTCTTATAATAATCGCAGAAAAGCGTCTCCGATGTAGGCCTTACGCAAAGCCGCTCCTGCAGGGGCTGCATACCGCCATGCGTCACCCATGCCACTTCCGGTGCAAAGCCCTCCACATGGTCCTTCTCCTTATTCAGGAGACTTTCCGAAATAAACATGGGCAGATAGACATTCTGCACGCCCGTCGCCTTAAACATATCATCCATCTGCTTCTGGATCAACTCCCAGATGGCATAACCTGCCGGCTTAAATACCATGCATCCTTTAATGCTCGTGTAGTCTAAAAGCTCTGCCTTCCTGACCACGTCCGTGTACCACTGCGCGAAATCATCTTCCATGGAAGTGATCGCTTCTACCAACTTCTTGTCAGCCATTTTTCCTTCATCCTTTCTTTATTTTATTTTTTATTCTCTGCTTTCTTTCCGGCCGGGCGCATATCCCGCCGGAACACAACAAAAAACGCCGGGATTTCCATCCCGAAAGGGACCGAAATCTCGGCGGTACCACCCTAATTAACGCTTGCGCGTTCCTCTTCTCCTACCGTTATCGCCGGTGCTACGCTGCACTCATCGCACAGGACTCCGAGGCCGGTTCCGAACATCTCCCGTAAGGATCTTCCACCGCCGATCCTCTCTCTGTCACGTTCCCTGTCCGTACTATTCTCTTCTTCGTCACGTCTGATTTTATTTATTCTAGCCCGTAGGGACGGCGTTTGTCAACCGTTATTTTGCTGTCACTCCGGTATAATTATACACACAGAGGAATCAGGATACAGCCGGCTGATCCATTACTTGATAGTTTCGCTGAGTACACAAGCGGAACGCCAGATGCTGCTCCGTGTCCGGTTTACACTTTCTGCCTGCGGTATTTCTCTGCATCCCAGTTAAGCAGTTCTTCCTCCTGTGCATCACTTAAATACTGCATTCTCCGGCCTCTGTTGCCATACTGCACTCTGGCGGCGAAGCTCATCACATTCTCGATCTCCTGCGCCTTCTTCACACTCTCCGCCAGTATATAAAAATGCCCTTCATAATACACAAGTGTCGGCAAACCATGCGCCTGCATAAAATCCAGAATATCCTGCCTGTCATAATCCTTCTTTAGCCAAAGCAGCTTCTTGCCTGCGTAGACTACGCAGTCCGGGCAAAAAGCATGTTCCCACATCCCCTGCTCCACAAGACTGCTGCCTGCGTATTCCTGCGACAGATAACGGTTTTCCGACAGATAGACAATATTCCCCGCCAGCGCCTCAATCTCTCCGATCACCCTGTAAAGCTTTGTTGCCACACGGCATGCACTGTTATCCAGATCCAAATACTCTGCGATCTTTGCCAACACCTGCTCCGTCTTCTCGATCACCGTATCCCCGTCGTCCCCGCTGACCACCAGTCCGTGATTCTGTAAAAAGACGATCGTCCCGTCCGCTCCCTGCGCTTCTTTCGCACGATAAATCCTGTCATAAGCCTCCGCCAGCGCAGCACCCGGCTTCCTGTAAGGCACAAAGACAGCTTTCGGAAAAAGCTCATGCACTATCTCCTCCGCATCTTCCCGCGCCGTCAGGATATTCACAAGCAGCGGGTGAGAATGCAGCGTATACTTTCCGGTAATGGCATGAAGGAATGTCTCGATGGAAGCGCGCCCTCCCTCGATCTGCGCCTCTTTCAGAAGCTGATTTCCCTTCTCCTCCGTAAATACATCCTCCGCAAAGGGTTCCACATATTCTCTGAAATATTCCACGATCTTCCTGTAATCCACCCTGGAATATCCCTCCTGCTCACTCACATCCGCCAGCTGGAATCCGGAACTTTTAACAAGCATGATATGATCGTCAAGTTTCACGGAAGTGTTACCGCCTCCCGCCTGTGCCAGGTCATTGCGCATTCCTGCGTATTTTGATATTTTGATAAAATCCTGCATTCTTTAGTACCCCTGTCTTCCTGATAGAATAGTCTTATTCCATACTCTTCTCTTATTTTCTTAATTTCGGAATAGTCTTCAACTGCCTTCTCCGACTCATAGTTGTATTGTAACAAGATTCTGACGATACAACCAGTCCTATTTGCAAAAAACAGGCGAAGGAGCTTCCGGTTATCAGAAAAGACTGCCAACACCGGTCATACAACCCGATACGGCAGTCTCTCTTTCCCCAAATTATAATTCTAATCCCTTGATCTATTCTTTAACCCTAAACACAAATTGATATGCACGGTAATCTCCCATCTCCACCGGAATCGGGATTCCCGCCTGCATCAGCGCAGAACCGCAGTAGCACTTACCGCTTGCCGTCTCCTCATAGACAGCATCCGGCAGAAGTTCTTTCAGCCGTACATAATTCACGGTCATATTGCCGTGATTCTCCAAAATCACCACATGCAGCAGAATATGCTTCCTGTCCGCTGACACAAACATCCATGCCGCACAGGCATCCTCAAAAGGATTTGAAAGACGATAATAATCTCCCGTGCTGATCAGCGGCTCAAACTCCTTATACTGCCTGATCTGCTCTCTGATCTCCTCTTTCTCTTCCGCACTCAGCCCGCTTAAGGACAACTCATAACCGAAAGCCCCCGTCATAGCCACAATGCCTCTCGTGCGCAGGCTTGTGATCCTGCCTGTCTGATGGTTGGGCACCGCCGACACGTGAGCGCTGACCGTAGACATCGGATAGAAGAAAGAGGTCCCGTACTGAATCCGCAGCCTGTCCAACGCATCCGTATTATCACTGCACCAGATCTGCGGCGTATAATACATCATTCCGGCGTCAAACCGGCCCCCGCCGCCGCTGCAGCCCTCGATCATCAGCTTCGGATACCTGGCCAGAAGCTTCTCCATGAAATCATACAGGCCGGTCACAAAATCATAGGACACCCTGCCCTGTCTGTTCTCCACGGAATAGAAATCCGTGACGCTCCGGTTCATATCCCATTTGATGTACTCGATATTGCCCTGATCCAGCACTCTGCAGATCTGATCGAAAATATGCTCCCGCACATCCTCCCTGGAAAAATCAAGCACCAGCTGATTCCTGCCTCTGGCCGGATTCCTGCCCGGATTCTGCATCGCCCAGTCCGGATGCTCCCTGTACAGATCGCTGTCCTCGGAGATCATTTCCGGCTCGATCCAGATACCGAACTTGACACCTTCCGCGTTGACTCTGCGCACCAGCTCGCTCAGACTGCACCCCAGCTTCTTTTCATTGACCTGCCAGTCTCCCAGACCGCTGTTGTCATCCTCGCGTTTGCCGAACCACCCGTCGTCCATCACGACCATGTCGATACCCAGTCCGGCCGCTTCCCTTGCCAGCTCCACGATCGTCTCCCCGGTAAAGTTAAAATAAGCCGCCTCCCAGCTGTTCACCAGCACCGGCCGGGGCACAAATCCCGTCTCGCTGCTGCCATTTCCCTGCATTCCTGTTATGCGCCTGCTGCGCGCTCCGTTGCATATATGATTTCTGATACAACGATGATATTTCACCGACAGATCCCCAAATCCTCTGTCGCTGTAACACATAATCGTCTCCGGAATCTCAAGCGTCTGTCCGGATTCCAGCGGATAATGAAAAAGATCACTCTGCAATCCCATCAGCACACGCGTCTGGTCAAACTGATCCTGCTCCGCCTCACAGAGAAAATTCCCGCTGTAGACAAAGACCATACCGTAGCAGTCCCCGGTATTCTCCGTGGTATTCTTCTCTGCCACGATGACTGCCGGATTATACTGATGGCTGGAAGTGCCTCTTCGGCTTCCGATGCTGTGACTTCCATGTCCGATCCTTATCCTCTGCAGATTCCTTTCCATCGTATGTCTTCCGTAGAAACTGAGCAGGTCATACTGTCCCGTAATAAAATCCAGACAGGCCGAGGCCGCCTTCTCCACAACCACACACGCTGTGCCGTAATTGGTGATCTTCACGCTTCTTGTAATGATATCCTCGTCTTCCAGCACGCCGTACAACAACTGCACGCGCACCTTGCTCACGTTATCCTCCAGCACGATCTTGAGCGTCTGTGCTTCCTTCTCCCCGGCATACACCGCCGGCAGTCCCTCAAGCTCATACTTGCCTTCCCGGATCTCATATCCGGCATACCGCAGATCACAACACTCCGATTCGTCATGACCACGCAGCACTAACGCACTGTTTCTGTAATCTCCTGTTCCCAAAGTCGGATATTCCTGTGGCAGAACGTCCATGGAATAAGTCCTGTTGTTCCCCACATCATTCGGATTTCCCGAAAACCCCCTGTCATAATAAGTCAAAAGATAATCCATATCGCCGGACACCTTCGTCCCATAATACAGATGCAAAAGAAACCCGAAATCATCTACCTTCATCTGGTAGGTCGTCTGCTTTGTCTGTAATGTGAAGATCCGCTTTTCCTCTTGAAATAGAATTGCCATACGCCGCACCAACCTTTTTCTTATATTTACTGTTTTTCGTTTTTCTTCAAGTATTTTATGAGATACAATATACTTGAAGCAAGCCAAAAGCTGCTCCAAGTATACCATAATTTTACATTTTATTCACTTTGTTTTTACTTAACCGCTCCGTTCACAACGCCGTTCAGGATCTGCTTCTGACATACGATGTAGAAGATCAGGATCGGAATCAGCGAAAGCAGATAAGACGCAAACGCCAGGTTATAATTCGTACCGAACTGCGACTGGAAGTTAAGCTGTGCCAGCGGCAGCGTATTCTGTCCGGAACCTGCCATGATAACAAGCGGTGTCATAACGTCGTTCCAAACCGCCAGTGCCGTAAGTACCGCCACCGTCGCATGCATGGGTTTCATGATCGGGAAGATGATCTTCCAGTAGGTTCTCCAGGTCGAAGCGCCGTCCACCTTCGCCGCCTCCTCCAGCGCCATCGGGATATTTACCAGATAACCGGAGTAGAGCAGTACGTTCATCGGCATATAGAACACTACATACAGCAGGATTACGCCGAACCAGTTAGCCAGTCCCAGCTCTGCCGTCTGTTTTGCCAGAGGCATCATCAGGATCGCAAAGGGCACGAACATACCGCTGACGATGAACAGATACACGAAGCTGTAGAACTTGCTGTGAGCCTTGTTACGTCCCAGCGCATAACCCATCAGGGAATGAACCGCAATAGACAGTCCCACGGTCGCTACCGTGATCAGTAAGCTGTTGCTTAAGGAACGCCAGAAATCCGTGATCTCCATGGCTTCCCTGAAATTGTTCAGGCTCCATGCCTTGGGCAGCGACAGGATGCCGCTGATGCTGTTGGTCATTTCCGAGGGCTGTTTGAATGCAATAACTATCGTCAGGTACAACGGCAGGATGATCGTGGAAAGCCCAAGGATCAGGACGATCATCGCTGTTTTGTTTGTTTTCTTTATTGTCATAACTGCTCCTCCTTTTTACCGGAAAATTTCATCTGCGCCACGGAAACCGCCACGATCACAATGAAGAATACAACCGCGTTGGCGCTCTGGAAGCCGAACTGTCCGCCCGACATACCGTTGTTGTAGATCAGGTAGGAGATAGACTCCGTACTCTGCGCCGGGCCACCCTTGGTCAAAGCCATGATCTGATCAAACACCATCAGGAAGTTCTTCACGCACAGAACCATGTTGATGGAGAAAAAGGGAATGATCAGCGGGAAAGTCAGGTATTTAAACTGCTTCCAGCCTGTCGCACCGTCGAGGCCGCCTGCCTCATACACGTCTTCCGGCACTGTCTGCAGGCCGGAAATATAGATGATCGTATTCATGGCGATCGCCTGCCATGCACAGACAACCATGATACCGATCCATGCCGCACTCGGATTGGACAGGATGGAGGTGCGCAGCGCGTCGATCCCGATCATGTCCGCCAGAGCCGGCAGGATATAAGTAAAGAAGTAATTGAAAATGTAACCTACAACCAGCGCACCCAGGATGTTGGGTAAAAAGTACGCGCCGCGGAAAAAGCTCTTGGCCTTGATGGAGCTGTTAAGCGCCAGCGCCAGCAACAGGCTTAAAACATTAACCACAACGGTCGTCACGATCGCCAGCTTAAACGTAAACCAGTAGGACTTGCCCACGCGAAGATCCGAAAACAGATCGATATAGTTTCTGAATCCTACCCAGTCATACTTTCCGAAACCCTTAAAATTTGTAAAACTGTATATCACACCGCGGATCAGCGGAATGGTATTGAAGCAGATAAACAGGGCAAGAATCGGAATGGTGATCAATAAAAATGTTGTTTTTCTCTCATTTTTTCCTAATTTCATTATGCATGCTCTCCTTTCTCACTAATTCGCGGTCAATTCGCGTTTCCGTGCTGCTTTTCATAATCCTGTACCAGCCGGATGATATCCCTGTTGTACCGCAGCCAGTCCTTATCAAACTTCTCCAGGAAAGCGTCCACATCCTGATTTAACAGGAAGGTCTGAATCTGCGCATCCACTGCCATCTCTGACGGATAATAGTGATCCTGATAGTCCGTCATATTGCCGGATGTGATATAGTCTGTCATGCCGTCCAGAATGGAAGGAAGCGTAAAGTCTCCGTCCTTACAGGGGATAGCTGTCTGCGCGTCTATGTACTTCTGGATGTTTTCATCTTCATAAAGGAAATCCAGCACTTCATAGACCGCTTCCTTGTTCTTGCATCCTGCCGTCACGCAGAACTGCAGGTCAATACCGGAATTCAGGGTATTGCCGTCCGCCGCGTCATTGGCCGGCATAACGAAAGAATCCAGATTTAAGTCCGGGTTCACGGACAGAATCTGCGGAGCCGCATAGCTTCCGATCGGATACATTGCGGATTCGCCTCTTGCAAACGCCGTACATGCGTCATTGTAGCCATACGCAAACGGATCCTCCGGTCCGTACTGCAGCAGTTCCAGATATTTCTCGGATACTTCCCGGTACTCTTTGGCAAATGTGGTCTCCCCGCGGTTTACCTGCTTGGATGCATCCGCCGGAGCCAGATCTACCGCCATCGCATTCCACGGCGCAAGGCAGGTCCAGGTATCCTTGAAACCGAAATAGAAAGGCTGGATCCCTTCTCCCTGAATGGTGTCACACAAAGTAAGTAATTCGTCCCAGGTTGTCGGGATCGTCCAGCCATGCTCCTCGAACATATCCCTGTTGTACAAAATTCCTGCCGCGTTGGCCACGTAAGGCACTGCATAAGTTCCCTCAATGGGCACAAACTTAAGCGCCTCGTCGATTTCCAGATATCCCTGATTGATATTCGCAAGTCCTTCATAATCAGAAATGTCCTCCAGGATCTGCGCATCCATGAAATAAGAATAGTTGATGTCTCCGCCGATTCCTATGATGTCGGGATAATCCTCTCTGATGAATCTCGTCTTTAAGATCGTCATCGCATCATTGGGAGAACTGATCTTTAAACGGATGTCATCGTGTGTTGCGTTGAATTCCTCTTCCACAGCAGTGAAATAGTTGGCCGCCTCAGGCTTGTACTGAACGATCTCAACTTCAACCTTACCATCGCCAGCCGAGTTTCCACATCCCCCGGCAACCGCCATTGCAGCAACACTGCAAACCGCCGCGCCAAGGTATTTTACTTTCCTCCTTAACATAGCATATCTCCTTCCCTGATTTGATATTTGCATTGTAACATACCATTTTGCTATCCATAAATAGCCTTATTTTATATGTTATATACCTTAATGCTGTTTTTATGCCAATTAATTGAAGTAGAGTAGCATTTTGGTATATAATTTGGTATAGAATCAGGTATAGAAACAATTCAGATTACTTTTTACCGTAATCTCTTTAAGCTGAATATTGATGTTACCCTGACCAAAGTCCACAGATGAGCGGCGCATATCGCCCCGGAACGGAGGAATGTATGAGTGAAGTGATCTTCTCGGTTTTTCCCAGTGAAAATTTTGTCGATCTCGGTCTGTACCAGTTCGGATGGGAGCAGTGCGATCCCTCCCACTCCTTCGGCCCTGCTGCCAGAAACCATTATCTCTTCCATTACTGCCTGTCCGGCACCGGCACGCTGATTGCCGAGAACACATCGGGCAAATCCGTCAATTATCAGATAAAAAGCGGCCAGGGATTCATGATCTTTCCCCATCAGGTCTGCACCTACATAGCGGATCATGAGATCCCGTGGGAATATGTCTGGATCGAATTCGACGGACTGCGCGCCAAAGAAGCCGTGGAGCTGACCGGCTTAAGCCCGAACCAGCCTGTCTACAGAGCGCGCTATAAAGATATCGCAGATACGATGAAATCAGAAATGCTTTATATCGTCAACCATAAGAATGAGTCCCCCTTCCACCTGATCGGGCACCTCTTTCTCTTTATTGACAGTTTTATACGTTCCGCTTCCTCCTCTGAGGTCAGCAGAGGAAACAGCCTGCGCGATTTCTACATCAAAGAGGCTATTTCCTTCATCGAGCAGAACTTCCAGAACGATATCTCCGTGGAGGATATCGCGGCCGCCTGCGGCCTGAACAGAAGCTATTTCGGCAAGATCTTCCATGAAAATATGGGAAAGTCGCCCCAGGATTTCCTGATCTCCTACCGCATGTCCAAGGCCACCGAACTGTTGCGGCTCACCGACCTGTCCATTGCGGATACCGGCAATGCAGTGGGCTATCCGAACCAGCTGCATTTTTCCAGAGCGTTTAAGAATGTGTATGGGATCTCGCCAAGACAATGGCGCAATGAGCATGTGGCGAAGTAGCGATGCAATAATATTAAAAAAGCATGATTATTTTTGGATGGGCGGTGTATCCATCATCTCAGGTACTCTTTTCAGAGTGCGTCGGGAACCATTTCCGACCTCAAAAATAATCATGCTCATTACTAAGATTGTTTTCTATATTTAATATGAAAAACTGCTGTCGAACAAATGACCATGACAAGACCCGCCACAACCATGATAACCGCCCCTTGCAACTCTCCCGTTAATGACATAAACGGGCCAAACAACCAGGCATTCAACGCAGTTGACCACAACAGATTATTCGTCAGGTGCATAAGTATGGGTATGTAAATATTTTCCGTATGATAATAAAAGTAACCGAATACAAGCCCTGAAATAAAAGTATGCAGCATCATCAGGGGACTTAAATGCATCACCGCAAAAAGCACAGACGATATGATAATTGCAGATGCCGCTCTATCATATGGCCGGCATAGATTCAAAAGAATTCCTCTGAAAAATAATTCTTCCACGACCGCGCCTGCCACGCTAAGGACAATATACAAAAGTGAAATACTCACATCATCTGTCTGTACTTGTGCCATTTCCTCCATTGCCCCGCTCAGCATAAACTGTAATGCAGAGATCATATTAAAAAATGACAGACCAATTCCGGACAGTAACGCCAGCAGGATGATCTGCATCCGCGGTTTTTCTTCGGGCACAAAACGGATATAATGATTCTTTCTGTTCATGCAGAAAACCAGAATACCCACGATCAATATGGACAAAATCCTGGTGATATCTGCATTGCGGAACAGAATCGAAAAAAATTGCAGAGACAGGACCCATATGCAGATTAAACCGATGCATTTTAACAATGCTTTTGTTTTCATATTGTTCCTCCCTCGTATAGCAACAAAAATGTATTGTATTCTTATGTTATATTTTATCGTATTGTATTTATCTATAATAACACTCTTTTCAGGTGAAATCAATCCAGCTCACCGACCTGTCCATCACGGATACCGGAAATGCAGTTGGCTATCCGAACCAGCTGCAGAACAATGAACGCCCCCGGCCTCATCAGTAAATGAAGCCGGGGACATAATTACAGCATTATTCCCGTTCAGAAAGCAGCATCATCAGGTTAGTCCGGCCTGCAGTCAGTACCGACAGGGCGCACCCGGCCAGATAGCAGACCAGGAATCCCGCTCCTGCCAACCACAACACCCCGCCGGGATACAGCAGAGTCATAGCCAGAACGCCGATGATACAGCCCAGCAGACACAGTGCCGCCTGTTCCAGGAAAAAGGAGGCAAATGCCCGCAAAGGGGAGGCGCCAAGCCCCCGCATGATCGCCAGCTCCATCCGACGGCTGCTCACCATTAGCCAGGAGATGATAAAGCCGAGAAGCCCCACCACCACAAACAGCGCCGGAAAGAGGATGCTGCTGAAACTGATATAGCGGTTCAATCCCCCTACCGTCTCCACAAAGTTCTGATCCCGGAGCAGGACGGTGACCCGATTACGGTTGGTAACACCTACCTGACTGTATTGCTGCTCTGCCAGCCAGTCCCGCAGATCTTCCAGTTTATAGGCAGAGCGCAAAGTGAAACGGCAGGTCTCGAAGCGAATGCGGAAATAGAGGCTCTTCTTCAGACTGTCCACATTCATGATCCGGCCCAGATCACGACTGGGCATCTCCTTGTCTCCCTCTCCATACAACCACTCCGGGCTGCACCACAACGACAGCGGCGCATACACATTATCCTTCGCGCCGACGGAGGTAAAGCTGCCCACGATCTGAAAGTTCACAGGCCACTCCACCAGGAGTTCGCGACTGTCCACATACAGGTACATATACAGCCTGAGCGTCAGCGTGTCCCCCGGCTTCAAATCGTTGTCCTCCAGGAAACGGCTGCCCACTATAACAGGATAGATGTAATCGGACGGCACATAATTCTCCTCCTCGTAAAGGTGCTCATAAATGGATTCAATCACGGCAGGACAACTCTCATCCGACAGGCAACTCTCGTCCCACCCCTCCAGCCACCGGATCTCAGGCCGGTCAGTATAGTAAAATTCCTCTGCTGCCGAAAGGCTGTTCACTGTCGAAAGTCTGGGCATCCGGAGTATCTTCACAGCCTTGTCTTCCAACACGGAAGTAGTAGGAGTAATATCGGGCAGGGATTGCTCTGTTGTATATTCATAGGGCCAGCTGCGGGATACGAAGATATCTTTCAGGTTCCCGGACTTCCACAGCTGTTGGATATCCCGGGTAGGAACAGCCAGCCCGGTCTGCTTTCGCCCATTGAAGCTGATAACCTGGCCACCTAACACGCTGTCCGTATACAGACTTTCCATCTGGCCGCTCCGGCTCTGGGCGCTGGCAGACAGAAGAGACACGAACAGAGTGAGCACCAGCGCTGCAGCAATCACAATCACGGACCGTCGCCCGCCCCGGCGGGCGGACAGGACAGCGAAGCGCAGAGGACCCTTTCCCCTGGTGGAGGTGCAGCCCTTGGGCACCCGGACCAAAACCTGCCCTTTCTTTGGAGCGTTCTCCTTTCTGGCATGACGCAGAAAGATAAGGCAGAGCATAAGCGCTGCGAAGAATACCGTCAAACCTGCTGCAAGAGCAGGCCAGCCCGGGACTGCTTCCATCTCCTCCGATTCCCTGACCAGACCCACCACAGCCTCGCTATATCGAGTATCGGCATGGTAGAGGCGTTTTGCCGTCTCCATGGCCGCCGTGACCACACGACTCAGTGTCAGGGAACCGATAACCGCCCCCGCCAGCGCCGCCGCACCGGATACGGCTGATGCACCGGAAAGCAGCCACAGCCGTATTTTTCCTACAGGCGTACCCAAAGATACCAGCACGCCCACAGTCTCCCGCTGGCGCCCAACGAAAAGAAAAGCAAACAGCGTCAACACTGCCAGCGCGCCGATGGCGGCCGCCAGCGTGACAGCCCTGGCAGCGGACTCCATGACCCGGATGGGCCTGGCCGCAGCGGTGTAGCCCTGATCGTACATGGTCAATTGGACGCCGGCAGGAAGCAGAGCCGGAAGTTCCTCTGCCGCCTGTACCGCCTTACGATTATCAAGCACCGCCCTGCCAAGAGAGTATCCAAACAAAGGAGCAGGGAATCCACTCTCGGCATCCGAAACCCACAGCCGGTCCGGATAGTCAGCAGAAGGATTCGTAATCCCCACGATCTCCAGAAAACGCTGATCCCCTGTTGCGGTGACCTTGTAGCGCTCACCCGGGTCAGAATCCAGAATCTCCAGAGAAACGGTATCTCCCACACCCACCGTCAGATACTCCGCCATTCCGCCGCTGATAACGCACACGCCCTTCTCCCCGGCTTTCGGGAATCGCCCTTCGTTCAGATAGAGATGACCCTGCTGAAACTCTTCCAGGGCAGTAATATGATCACTGGCGGTAAGAACGGCGGTGTTATTGGCCATGCTGTAGAGAGTGGCATGTTCCGCAAAGATGCCCTCTGTCAGGGCAGGATCATCCTCTCCGAACAGCTCCAGCCATGGCCTGGCGTCAGAGTCCGGGAACGGCTGCACCTCAAAGCTTCGACTGCCGACGCCCCAGGATACAAAGGATCCGTTGAGCAGATAGGACTTACCTTCCTCCGGGACAAAACCGCTGTCAGCCAGCGTGAAATAACTGAGCATATTGTCAGCTCCATAAGGACTGTACAAGGCACGGCTGATCCGACCGTAACTCCTGTCACTTAAGATCGTCTCATTGTCTCCCATATAGGTGTCCGAACTTTCCACGTAATAGTAACGGGCATTTTCCAACAGATCCTGCAGGGTCTCCCTGTCATATCCGGCCGGAAGCTCTCCTATGACATCATCCCTGTACACGCTCCGGGAAGACGTACCTTCTCTTACCGTAACGCGATGCCACAGGACATAAAGATCCTCTGGCTCTTTTTCACTGATCCCGTCCCCGGACCAAACGCCCTGATGTTGGTTTGACACACCATCGCCCAGATAGTAACAGGGCAGCTTTAAAGGCTCCATGTCCGGCAGATAGAATACATAATATCCATTCCAGACGGCAATATTGCCGTCCGGCAGGATAAAACTGCCATCGGGAATATCGTTGTCTCCCGCCACGTTGTACAGGATCGCCCGGCTTTCCGGCAGATCTGCCTCATCCACGGCCCCATAACCCGTGGTATACTCCGCCTTGATAGAAGCCACGATCACCGCGTTGTCACTGTAAGGAGTGACCACACTGGAATTCCTGTAACCGCTGACAGACACAAGAGTACTCTTCGTCTGCTCCCACAACTCTACCCCGTCCGTGGCGGCTATGGCTTCCTGATCCAGCAGCTCAAGTGCGGCACGGGAGCCGGAATCGGCCGCATCCGCGTCCGGATAATCTTCTCCCATATACTCCACGAGAGCCACAGAGGTATACTGCTCCTCCATCCGGGCCAGTAAAGCGTCGCAATATGCCCACATGCCAAGGCCCAGAGACAGGGCCACGGTAAGTACCAGGATCAACAGAGCGAAGAGGGCGGTACGCCCCCTGGCCCGCAAAGTAGACAAAAGACCGTTTCGTATCGGCATTCTCATCACCTCCCTACACCACCGCTCCGTCACGCAGCTCCATCAAGGCATCCGCACGCCCGCCGATGGCAGGATCATGGGTAACCACTACCACGCAGTAGTCTTCCTCATGAGCCAGCCCCTCCAGAATAGCCAGAACGTTTTCGCCGTTGGCAACGTCCAGATTGCCCGTGGGCTCGTCCGCCAGCAACAGCCTGGTCTCCATGCCAAGAGCCCGGGCGATGGCTACCCGCTGCTGCTCTCCGCCGGAAAGCATGGTCGGAAAACGGTTGAGGACACTGGATGGCAGGCCCGCACGCTCTACAAGAGCCGCCGCCTTCTCTTTCGCCTGTTTCGGGCGCATTCCCTGCAGTTCCATGGGGTACATCACATTCTCCGCCACCGTCAACAGGGGAAAGAGACGGAAATTCTGATAGATCACCGCCGCCTTCTCCCGGCGGTATCTTTCCAGATCCATCTCAGCCGTGGGAGTCCCTTCAAAAAGCACCTGCCCCGCAGTAGGCAGATCCAGCCCTGCCATCAGACTGAGCAGAGTTGTCTTACCGCTGCCCGAACGGCCCATAATGGCATGGAGCTTTCCTGTCTCAAAACTGTAACTGACCCCTTTTAAAGCTTCGACCTGCTGATATTGTGTACGATAGGTGTAACCTGTCCCGCGCAATTCCAAAATACTCATTTCCGCCTCCTCCAATCATCTCGGATTTTTAGTATAATCCCGAAAACCTTGTCATTTTTACTTCCATTCCGAAGCGTTTTACGCTGAGGCCGCGAGCAGAATTTCAAATTCTGCTCTGCGATCAATAGAATTTGTGACGCTTCTGCACAAATTCTTGGTTGAATAAATTGCTCATCAGAGAATTTATTCAACCTTACCTCCATGCCGAAGCAGTTTTTTGCGAAGGCTGCAAGCCAAATCTCAAATTTGGCTCTGCAATCATATTATTTCGTAAGTATAACATATAAGTTTCCTCATTTTCTCATCCTGGAAAAATCTGATCTCTACCGGGAAAAAATTAAGCTAACCTCCATCTGGATATTGCTGTCTATGACTGCAATACCCCTGAATGCGTATTGGAAGTTTACTTCCAGACTTCACTGTCCTGCACATACAAAATAATATCCGTCCGATAGATTCCACCGCTGCTGTCTGTCCTCATTTCTCCATGATACCTGTTCACAATATCTTCAATATTCAGCAGCCCAATTCCATGGTTTTCCGGATTCTTTTTCGTGCTGAGAAATCTATTCCTTTTCCCGTCCATCCTATGCAATACTCCTTGGAAAGAATTAGAAACACTAAGATATAAGACTCCCTTCATATATCGAATCTCAACACTCAAAAACTTCTCTTCCGCCTTCTGCAGAGCCTCAACAGCATTGTCAAACAGATTTCCAAGCAGAATAGTCAGATCAAAATCCGACATAAACTTTTGTTCCGGAATATCCGCTTTTATCACTGTTTTGCATCCCGCTTCTTCTGCAATACCCAGTTTATGATTCAAGATCGCATCGATCTCCACATTCCCTGTCCGTATATATTCTCTGGCAGTCTCCAGTCTGCCCTCCATCTGCTCTATGTACCTTTCCGCCTCCTCATATTTCGCATTCCGCAGATAATCACTGATCCGTTGCAGATGATTCTTCATATCGTGGCGCATGGATTGCAGGTTTCTTTGGGATTGTTTGACCATATCAAACTGCTGCCCATACATTTTAACCTGCTCTTCCATGATCGTTGCTTTTAATTTCTCACGATAGGATTCAATGACCCTTTCATATAGAAAACATACGGTCACATCGATCAGATAGATGACAGCTGTACCCACAATAACATACTTATTCGTAATCTCTGCACTGGAAAATATCTCTGTCAGCACGATACTTCCGGCAATGACGAATATCACATAAAAATAACTGATACCTGGCAGTCGTATGCTCTTATCCAAAGATACTTTATTCTCAAGCAGAAAAAGAATACTCAAAGACAGCAGAATTGCACACAGGCTCCCGATCGCTTCATGATCCGCTCCTAATCCTGCAAGATCCATAACTCTCCACACAATTTCCTCGGCCGTCAATATAAGCGCTGCTGAGACTGCGACGGCCGCTGCTCTTTTTCCGGCAGTTCCTTCATAGAGAACCCACGCTGCTAACAATAAACCGCAGATCATAGACAGCGTTGTGAGATAATAATTTTCCAGGATCGCATAAGCCAGCCAGTTTACCAGCCATACGAAGAAATAAAGCGGCATGGCAATTCCCGCTCTCTCCTTCTTACGATACAGAAATAATCTCAATACCCTCATATTGACGTATACGCTCAGCACATTGAGCGACCCACTGAACAGCAATTCATAAAACTTCAACTCCATACTATAACCTTCGTTTTATTATGTATACTTCCAGCAGCCATTTCTGCACTTTCTTACGCATCGGCTGGCTGATCGGCAGCGTCTCCCCTGTTACCATGATGACCTCATAGGTCCGAAACTCAGAAACATAAGCAGCATTGACAATATAAGACTTGTGAATGACACAGAAAACATTCCTGTCAAGCTGTTCCTCCACTTTTTTCATAGATCCATAGAATTGCCGTCTTTGACCATCGCATGTCACAATATGGATCTTCTTGCCCTCACACTGGAAATAAAGAATCGTACCAAAGGAAATCCTGTGCTCCGCCCTGCCGATCTGAAATTCAAAGAAATGATTCTGTCTGTCATACACACGCCTGTATTCCTGCATGACCCGGTCTACGGTATCCTGATCCACCGGCTTTAACAGGAAATCCATCGGTCTGTTTTGAAAAAGAGACATGGCATAGCCCTGTTCTGAAGACATATATACGATCTGCGTGACCTCATTTAAAATATCCTGTCTCAGCTTCTGTCCCACCGATACGCCATCTGCCCCACCCAGCTTAATATCAAGAAAAAGAAGATCAAGCGGAGGTTCCTTTTCCATAAATTCCAGATACGCCTCTCCCGAAAGAAATATCTCCGTGACAATAACATTTCCTGTTTTCCGCGCATAAACCGCAAGATATCCTTCCATCTGTCCACAAAAAGCCTCGTCGTCGTCACATATACCAATCCTGTACACTATACTCTCCTGTATCTTTCCTTCAAAATGATCCATCTGCCCCGGGTTGATCCTTCTCTGCGGATATACTTCTTTTCTTTTAAAGAACGGAGCGCCCGCTCTACGGATGGCTTTGAGATTCCTGTTGCAGCAGCAATTTTAGAAGCTGACAGAGCAGGCATTTTGGATATAACCTGTAAGACATATATCTCATTCTGTGTAAGACTCCCATCATTACCATTATTACCATCATTACCATCATCATTACCATCATTATTACCATCATTACCATCATCACCATTATCATAAGGATCCATTTGAAGGGTAAGAACAATGCGGTCAGGATCGACTGTTTCAACGTAAGAAGGTTCCTTAAATCCATTTTCTGCCCATATATGGTATACATCACAAATCCCTGTACCGGAACGTTCGCCCACATTGATCAGTGCAAACATATTAAAAATTCTTCCATTTCGTGCATCACTGATACCACCGGCAATCGCTTCATCAATACCAATACGAAATGTGCCCGGATTTGCAATTACAATTTTACGAAATTCCTTATCGACCACAATGCCACGTCGTCCATGGAAATCAGCATGAATAAGAGCATTTGCGAGACATTCTCTAAGAGATTTATGAATGGAAGTATCATCTATACGCAATAAATTAGAATCGAGCCTGAACGGTTTCTTGACATCTGCGGTCAGGCGGTCAATAATGACAGAAGTTTTTTTCACAACAGCCTCTTCACCCTGGCCTCCTTCTGAAAGAAAGCAATTCCATAGCAAAGAATCTGCGTATAGCCATAGAGTCCCTCCGCATATTTTTTACTGAGAATCTGATTAACTGCCCTGTCACAGTCCTGATCCAGATTGTCTTCTTTCTTCGACCTCTTGGTTTCAATAATTATGACACGGCGGTTATCATCATCCTTCAAGAATATATCCGGTCTTCCAAGTCCCTTCTCCTTATTGGATTCCACTTCGTAACCCAGTCCAACGAAAGCTCCCGCAAGAAAAGCATGATAATAATCCTCATGATAATCATTATAACTTATGGTCTTCCACAAAAGATTGGAAATCGCCTCAGAGGCTTCCCGTTCATCTCCTCTCCAGAGCGCTTCCATCATATCTTTCCGACAGTTATCGTCCATTGTATCCTGAAATAATTTCACGACCGTATCTTCAAAAATAGACGCAATCTCTCTGTTTGGAATTTTTAGTCTGACGGTTTCTCCTTCTTCTCCTGCATCCGCTTTCGTCAGATAACCGGTCATCAAGATCACACTCCACAGGTTATCTTCCGAGGAATGCAGCGTATCGTAGGTTAACTCATCTGAGATTGTCTGCGTGATCGTTCCTCCATTCATAAGGATCTCAAATTTGCCCCTTACTTTGAAATCGGTTCTTTTGACAAAAGTAAGAAGAATGCCATTGTGACTCGTGTTTTTCCAATAGTTTTTCGGTTTTGCATTTTCTCTCTTTTTCAGAGCCGACATATAGTTCATCACATCCCAAGGGCAATATAGGAAACTGTCACCGAATATGTACCCGTCATACCATTCTTTTATCAAATCCGCCTTATCCTGTCTGTCAGCTGCGAGCAGCATTTTCTCCACTTCTTCTTCCGAAAATCCAAAATACTCAGAAAAATCCGCATCTAAGACAGAGTAAGACGCAAAGTTATTGGTACCGGTAAAGATACTCTCCTTCGCGATACGAAGACATCCTGTGATCACCGAAAACTCCAGAAATTCATTGTCTTTTAACGCAGTGCCCATCATGCCCTTAATCACATCCAGCATAGCGGAATAGTATGCATTCTCAACCGTGTTCTTCTCACTGGCCCTGGCAAGCGGCACATCGTACTCGTCGATCAGAAGAATCGTTTTCCTGCCGTAAACGGCGTACAGCATACGCATAATGGTCTTTAATGAATTCTTGACATCATCTTCCTCTGCCGTTTTGAACATTAATTTCCTGAAAATATCCCTGTCTGCAGAATTAACTGCTGTTTCATCTAATAAGAAATCCAATTCTTTACATAAATCTGCCAGTTTTGTTTTCAGCATTCTGTAGGCGCCCTCAAAAGTCTCCGCCTCAACATCTTTATAAGAAAGAAAAAGCACCGGAGATTGATTCATCCACTTTTCACAAAACTCTTTATACGCCGTAATCCTGAGTCCTTCGAAGATTTCCCTGCTGTCTTTCCTGATACTGAAAAAATTGGAGAGCATGCTCATCATCAGTGTCTTACCGAATCTACGCGGTCTGGTAAACAACGTGACTTTATTTTCCGTCTCTTCCACAAGCTCATACATGACAGCCGTTTTATCCACATAGTATTTACCCGACCTGCGCAGTGCGGCAAAATCAGATTCTCCAACGCCAACTCGAAATATCATGTATGAACTCCCTCCATTCATGCTACGCCGTTATTTGTAAATTTGTCTCTTAAAATGCTTAATTCGATACTATCACACATCATGAACGGGAACAATTACAAAAGTATAACAGCACGCAGAATCTTCATCACGCCATCTTCATCATTAGATGGTGCAATATAGCACGCCTTTTCCTTCAAGAGGGGATGTCCATTGCTCATGGCATAGCTCTCCGTACACTGCAGAAGCATACTTTCATCATTGAGGAAATCCCCGAACGCCATACTCTCATCGGCGCTTATGTCGTATCTGTCCTGCAGAAATTTCAGGGCCGCACCTTTACACACTTCTTTGTTGGCAATATCGATCCAGCATTCCCCGGACAATACCACATTAAGCCTGTCATGTACTTTCTCCATGCCCCTGTAATATGTATCCGCATCATAATCCTCAAAGAAAACCGCGATCTTGATCATATGATCTTCCTGCACACAGCCCCGCAGGTCTTCCACAAATTTCAGATTTTCATAATACATGTGTGCGTTCCGCTCCGCATCCTCACCGGCATGGCACATATACGCCGATTTTTCGCCGCAGACAATGACCACATGGCCTTCCTTCTCCTGAAAGCGCTCAATGCAGTCTAACACATCTTCTTCCCTGATCGTACATGCGTAGATGACTTCCCCGTTTTCGACTACCATCCCGCCGTTTTCTGCCAGATAGATCATTCTGTCGGCGGCTTTTGGAAACAGCTTCCTGATATTATAGTACTGCCGGCCGCTGGCGATCACTGTTTTGATGTCAGGGTGTGCGCATACCCATTCCTCGAACTCTGCCGGAACTTCTTTGCGGGAATTGAGCAATGTTCCGTCCAGATCTGTGGCGATCAGTCTGATTTCTTTATCATCTGTGTTCATTTGTAGAATACTCCTTCCTCAATTTGCAGATTTACAGCCATAAAAAGCGGTCTGCGGTTCCACCTGCCTGTCTCCCGGTCCGCTTTCATTTTACACAAACATGTTCTGTGTGTCATTATCAAGTTTCAAACATGCTGCAGAACGGCTCCGGAAATATTCACTCAATCCCGCAGCTGCTCCAATATATCCTGCTCCAGCACATACAGTGCCCGTTCATTCTCTTCCTGACAGTAATCAATCAGCTGCTCTTCTCCCTGTTCGGCGATGGCGGTCGTATCCGCGCCCAGCAGCACGAAACAGACATAATTGTCGATCGTCTCCATCCGGGAGGCTTTGGCCTTGCCCAGATTCTGGGGATGGTCGCGGTTTTCCTCTATGATGGCCGTGCGGTAATCCTCCAGGGCCTGTTCCACCGTTCCCACATACGCCTCTTTGGCCTGCACAATGATCATCGTATCAATATGGGCATCCAGTACCTGCTTTTCTGCCAGAAAATCCACATACATATCCTCGGTGATGCCGGTTTTCGACGCCAGCTCTTCCTTTGTCAGATCTACCTCCGGCCAGTAGTTGTCTCCCAAAAGGTCTTTGACATTTTCCTTCAATTCTGTAAGGGGGATAAATTTTTCCCGGTTTAACATGGGAAAACTGCTTGCTTCCAGATCATCCTCTGTCTTCTCCATCTCAAATGCCCGGCCCTGATCGACCAGCTCATCCTCCGGCAGCTGTTCTTCGCACCCTGATAAAAGAAACATCGTTGTGACCAAAACTCCTGTGACAAATTTTCTCATAATGCCCTCCTTGATGACTTTTAGGAATTGTTATTTCATGCTTTCTTTCTTGTTTCTGTACGTTCGATTTGTTATACTGTATCCGGTACTAGTTTTTGCCTTTCTTTGAAAAATATGTATAAATAACATATGTTTTTATTATAATCTGCATATAACACCATTCATTTTTTACAAAACAAAAGGCTGATTTCAGAAAGGATCATTAATTTCAAATGTTATTTAATTCATACATCTTTATTTTTATCTTTTTGCCCATCGTACTGCTTGGCTGGTACGGACTTAACTTTTATAAAAAATACAGACTGGCCAATCTCTTCCTGGCGGGTATGTCTTTGTGGTTCTACGGCTATTTTAATCTCTATTATCTGGCGATCATTCTGGTCAGCATCGGGCTGAACTATGCCCTCAGCCGGCTGCTTACACGGGTTCCTGCAGACAGCCGGCACACCCTGCTCTTTCGCCGCACCGGGCTTTTGGCAGGCATTGTATTAAACCTGGGCATTTTGTTCTACTTTAAATATTATGATTTCTTTATAGAAAATATAAACTTTATCTTTCAGACGGACTACACGCTCAAACACATACTGCTGCCGCTGGGGATCAGTTTTTTTACCTTCCAGCAATTATCCTTTGTGGTTGACAGATGTCTCGGAAAATGCGAACATTATTCCCTTATTAATTACATAACATTTGTTACCTTTTTCCCGCAGCTGATTGCCGGGCCGATTGTCTTATACAAAGAAATGATTCCTCAGTTTGAGGATCATTCCCGCCGCTGTCCGGATGCTTCTTCTTTCGCCCGCGGTATCTACCTTTTTGTCCTCGGACTTGCCAAGAAGGTGTTGCTGGCGGATACCTTCGCCCTTGTGGCCAACTACGGGTTTGCGCAGACTTTTTCTCTGGACAGTATTTCCACCGTGGCGGTGATACTGGCCTATACGTTCGAACTGTACTTTGATTTCAGCGGCTATTCCGATATGGCGATCGGCCTCGGCAGGATGTTCAATATAGAACTGCCTGTCAATTTCGACGCGCCCTACCGCGCCTGCAGCATCAAGGAATTCTGGCAGAGATGGCATATCACGCTGTCACGCTTTTTTATCACCTATGTATATATCCCTCTGGGCGGCAGCAAAAAGGGAAAAACACGTATGTTATTGAATACTTTCATCGTTTTCCTGCTCAGCGGCCTCTGGCACGGGGCGGCCTGGACTTATGTGGCCTGGGGCGCTATGCAGGGCCTGCTGGTCGTGTGGGACAACCTTGGCATCATCGGCATAAACGGACGCGAAGAGAAAAGGCCGGCGCGGTATCATATCCCTGCCTGGCTGGGCTGGATCTTTACCTTTACTCTCTTTAACCTGTCCCTCTTTTTCTTCCGCAGCCAGAGTATGGCCGGCGCCATGCAGCTGTTTAAGAATCTTTTCTCCGGAACTTTTACCGGGAAGATCTACGAAATTGCCGCGCAGCTGGATATCTCCGAGCTGTATGTGATCAAACAGGCGCTGGAGATGGTTTCTCCGGATCTGGTGCGCTATATGTATCTTGTTTTTCTTCTTCTGCTGTTTGTGCTCTCCTTCCGGCTTGTTTTTCGGCACACTGCGCTGGAGAGGACCATGCGGGGCGAACTGACCTCCAAAAGATGCTGGCTTATCTGCATCCTCTTGATCTGGTGCATCGTATCGCTGTCACAGGTCAGCACATTTTTGTATTTCAACTTTTAGCCGCAGACCGGCACAGACAGACTACACAGGAAAAGCTCAAATGATCAGCGCAAAAAGCAGCGCAGAAATGGAGAAAACTATGGAAGCCGACAGAAAATTTATCAGATCTTTTTTTATAAGAAGCATCCTGCTGCTTTCGGCCGTCATCGCCGTGGTGGTTGTCTTTGACCCTTTTTATCATTATCACAAACCTCTGCCCGGTCTCAAAGCCGTGCTGACGGATAAAGAATACCAGTGCATCGGCACACTGCGCACTTTTGACTACGACGCGTTGATCGTGGGTTCTTCGGTGTGCGAGAATTATAATGACCACTGGTTTGATGACGGATTTGACTGTCAGACGATCAAGGCCATCCGTTCCTACGGCGCCACCGCCGATCTGTGTTATCTGCTCGACAGCGCCTTTGAGAAACATGACCTGAGATATGTTTTTTATAACATCGACCCTTCCTCCCTCTCGGCCAGCACACAGCCGACTTATGAATCCACCGGCTGTCCGATGTATTTATACGACAAAAATCCGCTGAACGACTATCCCTATCTGCTCAACAAGGATGTGCTGATGAATAAACTGCCCCATATGCTGGCTTTCTCCCTGCTTGGCGATTATGATGAAGGGGACTCCTACAACTGGGCACAGTGGAAGCATTTCAGCCGGGAAATGGCGATGGGCCTTTATACCCGTCTGCCTGTGGTCAAAAAGATGCAGCCCGAAACTGCAAACAGCGAAGAGCTGGCCGGAAATATCGCCCTGCTCACGGCACAGCTGGAGGCGCACCCGGAGACTACTTTCAAATTCTTTTTTCCGCCCTACTCCATGCTCTGGTGGGATAACGCCTGCAGGAGCGGTGAACGGGACGCCGTGATCTACAATGAAAAACAGGCTGTTGCGGCTCTGCTGGAATATGACAATGCGGAAGTTTATTTCTATCAGGACGACAGGGATATCATCACGAACCTGGACAATTATATGGATATGATCCACTTTTCCAAAGATATCAACTATTATATCTATGACAGACTTGCCAAAGGAGAAGCCCGGCTGACGAAAGACAATTACGAACAACGGCTGGACGGCATGTATGATCTTTCGCAGGAGATTGTGGACGACCTGATCAAAGAATATTATAAATAGACAGTGAACAGTTCGCTTTTCAAGAGAACACAAAAGAAAGGAAGACATTATGAAATTTATATCATGGAATGTTAACGGTTTAAGAACCTGTGTGGGCAAGGGATTTACCGAATTTCTGCTGGCCGAGGACGCCGATCTTTTCTGCGTGCAGGAGACGAAGCTGCAGGAAGGACAGATCACACTGGATCTCCCGGGCTATCACCAGTACTGGAATTATGCGGAGAAAAAGGGCTATTCCGGCACGGCCATCTTCTCGAAGACGGAGCCTCTTTCGGTTTCCTACGGCATCGGAGTCGAAGAACACGACCACGAGGGACGCGTGATCACGCTTGAATTTCCCGGATTTTATTTTACCACCGTCTACACCCCCAACTCACAAAACGAGCTTGCGAGGCTTGACTATCGCATGTGCTGGGAAGATGACTTTCTCGCATATCTAAAGAAACTGGAAGAAAAGAAGCCCGTCATCTTCTGCGGTGACCTGAATGTTGCCCATAAGGAGATCGACCTCAAAAATCCGAAGACCAACCGCAGAAACGCCGGTTTCACGGACGAAGAGCGGGACAAATTCACTGCTCTGACCAAAGCCGGCTTTATCGACACCTTCCGGCACTTTTATCCCGATCTGGAAGGCGCCTATTCCTGGTGGTCCTACCGTTTCAGTGCCAGAGCCAAGAACGCAGGCTGGCGTATCGACTATTTCCTTGTGTCGGATTCCCTGAAAGACGCATTACAGGACGCCGTTATCTATAAAGATATCATGGGTTCGGACCACTGTCCGGTAGGATTATCCATCGCTTTATCATAAAAACAGAGGAGCATAGTTACAGAAAATGAACAGAAAATACATCGCCTGCCTGTATGCGGGCGTTCTCTTTGCCGCAGTTATATGTGTGACTGTCATCTCCCATGTTCTGGAAAAAAGCAGGACGGCGGAAATGGGAATGGAAATAGAAACCGAAGCCAAAGCCGCCGCTGCCACGGCTGCAGTCGGCGCGGAAACTCCCCCTCATTTTAACGTGGCCGGACTGGAAATCAGCCTCTGGCCAAAGAACGGACAGTATTATGCCTTTCTGCCCTCTGCCTGCAGGGAGGCAGGACTGGAGCCGGAACTCTCTGAGAATATCGATCCTGATTCCGTGGTCTGGCTGTATTCAGAACATATCCCGGCAGTTTTTATCGAAACCGAATCCGGGACCTCCGACCAGATCAACAGCGACAAAAATATAAAAGAGCCCGGAACGATCAAGGTACTGGAACCGGACGGCAGTTTCAGCCTGGAGCATTCCCTCGAATACATTAAGGGCCGGGGTAACACTTCCTACACAGAATTTGACAAAAAGCCTTACCAGATCAAGCTGACACAAGACGCTCCTTTTCTTGACATGGAACCAGGGAAAAAATGGGTCTTCGTCTCCAATTCGGCCGATTCTTCCCTGATCCGCAATGCTCTTTCCAGAAGCCTGGCCGGTCATCTTAACCTGCCGCAGTCGGAAGAAGGAACCTTTGTCGATCTGTATGTAAATCAAGAATATGTCGGTAATTATTACGTTGTGGAAAAAATTGAGATTCAGGAAAACCGCCTCCTGCTTTCGGATCTGCAGAAGGCCACCGAGCATGAAAATGAGACAGAGGATCTAAGTACCTATGAGACGGCGTGGACAGATACCACCAAGGCAAAACAGATTCCCAATGATCCTGAGGACATCACCGGCGGGTATCTTATTGAGCGGGATTTCGATAACAGATTTTTAAAAGAAGTGGAAATAAACGAAAGTTATTTTATAACAGAAGCGAAGGAGTGCTTTATCGTCCGTGACCCGGAGTATACCTCGGAAGCGCAGATTGCTTATATCGACAGCTATGTCCAAAGTGTAGAGAATGCCATTCTCTCTGCAGAAGGCATCGACGGCACTACCGGAAAATCTTATCAGGACCTGATCGATGTAGATTCTTTTGTCCGTAAATATCTGTTGGAAGAAGTTACCGCCAACTATGACGGCGGTGTGGCAAGCTCTTATTTCTACAAGGATTCGGATACCATTGACGGCCGTCTGTACGCCGGTCCTGTCTGGGATTACGATGTTTCCTGGGGGAATTCGCCCGCATATCTGGGGCAGATCTCCACATCCCCGGAGCGCCTGTCCAGACTGGCATCCCACAGTGATTCCTCGGTCTGGTTCCAAAGCCTGTATCATAAACCGGAAGTCTATGAGAAGATCGTTTCCTGTTATGCACAGGAAATCAGCCCTTATCTGACACTCCTGGCTGACGAAATACTGCCGATGCTGGACGAGATCACTGCCGCTTCCGCCGCCATGGATCAAGTGCGCTGGGAGGACCAGTATGCCAGAAACGGATACAGCGGTGACCGGTCGGAACAGATAACCTTTATCACAGATTATATCAAAGCACGTAAGGATTTTCTCGACCAGGCATGGATCGCACAGATTCCTGTCCACACAGTCACACTACTGATCGAGGGAGCCGTCTATGACACCCTGTATGTTCTGGATAACGATACCCTTCCGGAATTTCCGCAGGTGCCCGCCGAACATGCAAATGTAGTCGCCTGGACTTCTGCAGAAGACGGCAGCCTTCCCGATCATACCATACCCGTCACAAAAGATATGACTTTTCAGGCAGTTTTGCAATAGACCACCACGACATGTGATAAAACGGCATTCTCTGAAACCGAAGAACAGAGAATGCCGTTTTTTAAATTTTAATTGCATATTTTCTGACCACACTCATGTCTGCATCATAAATAAAGCAGTTTTTTTCTTCATCTGTTAAGTCACATACTGTACAGCCCTTTTTCTTTGCAAAAGCAATCAACCCCCTGTAATCAATTCGAATATCTGGGATATCTGACTTAAAATATGGTCCGGCAAGTATACCCGTATTATATAATTTCATCTGTCCACTCATAATGATATACCTCCTTAATCTGTGCCCCTGCATTTTCTGGAATAAAAATCTGATACGGATGCAGCATGCAAATTGGCTCTGCATCAAAGACATTACAATAATGTTCCATTAATTTGCGGTCAGCTGCAAAACCGGAAACAGCACCTTGAAATCCATAATCAAATGAACGTTTTACGGCGATAGCAAATAAATGTCCTCCTACACCATCATATTTCTTTTCTGTTGCAATCTCAGGATTATTTTCCGGAGAAGCACACATCCATGTTACGAAAACAGACGCCATGCTTTCATCAGGACGAATCGCCACTAGTCCTTGAATATCTACGCTTCCATGAATGACTAAAGCATAAATCTCATTTTCTCTCAAAAGTTCATTCCAATTTACATACCAACCATTTTTCTGATTATATTTACGTAAAAAAGACGCTCTTTTTATACGAACAACTTCTGTATCAACAATCTCTCCTGTTTTATTATCCTTTAAACAGGGCGTAAAACTGTCAATCCATGCAGTTAACATAGCACCAATCCCTTTCAGTTACACTTTTATATTTATATTTTACACGAAGCAATATATATTATCAATACATTTAGAAATCACACTTAAAACACCACTTATATAATATGCTTATTGATAAGGAATAATATTTTATTGATATTCGATAAATTTTTATTGACATTCATTTCCAATAATGCTACTGTATCCTTACAGAATGATATATCACAAACCACAGAAAGGAAGGACTGCTATTCCCATGAAAGACAAACTGACCCTTTTTACCAAATACCTGCTCGATTTTATGTTTTACTCCGGTATTCTCGTTATCATAACGCTGCCATTCAGTGTCAGGTTTTACGGCAGATACAGCACCTATTTTGCCGAAAATTATTATTCTCTGTGCGTCGTGCTTTTCCTGTCCGGCGTATTTGCCATTCTGATCGTACAACAGCTGCGCAGGATGTTCAGAACAGTCATCGACGATGACTGCTTTATCCGTGAAAATGTGAAGAGTCTTGAGAAGATGAGTACCTACAGCTTTTTTATTGCAGTCATTACCGCGTGCCGTCTCTTTATCTTCATCACCCCCTCCATCTTTATCATCATTCTTGTCTTTGTGATCGCGGGGCTTTTCAGTAAAGTATTGGCGGGCATTTTTGACAAGGCAGTGACCTATAAGCTGGAGAACGATCTGACTATTTAAAAGTATATGAAAATACCTGCAGATGTTTAAAAGACAGCATGACATAACGACAAAATACAATGAAGGAGGCTATCATGGCAATCATCATCAATCTGGATGTAATGATGGCGATGCGCAAGAAAGGACTGACCGAACTGGCAGGCGAAATTGATATCACCCTTGCGAATCTGTCCATCTTAAAAAATAACAAAGCAAAAGCGATCCGTCTCTCCACTTTAAACGAGATCTGCAAAGCGCTGGACTGCCAGCCTGGGGATCTGCTGCAGTATGTGGAAGACGAAGATTCTCCGGAAGCTACCGGAAAATGATATTTTATATTTATGATAAGAAAGGAGTCCACTTATGCAACAAATAAAACAACAACAAAATATTTCCAGTCAGGAACGACCAGACACAGAATCCAGAATCGGCAATACCAATGCTGCAGAACCGCAGTCGCAATCTGCATCAACAGCCACAGCACCTGCTGCCACCACCGGCCCTAAAAACAACAGCCCCTACCCTGCCGCATCCTCCCCCACCGGAAACAATCCTTACGCGGCATACCAGTCAGCCTACACTCCAAAGCCCGACACCGTCTACACGAAGACTATGAAAGAACATTTTTCTTTCTTCGGTATCGGCAGCCTGCTCTATGCGATCTTCTACACCTTTTGTCTGTATAAGAATGCATCCGGGATCACCTACCCTTTTTTCGTCGCAGGAACCCTCTTTTATTTCTTCTTCTCTATGCAAAAGTTAGGGGTTCCGTACAAAAAAAGCAACATATTCTATCTTGTCAGCATTCAGCTTCTGGGGATCTCCAACTGCCTCACTGATTCCCCGCTGCTTCTGTTTTTTAACAAATGCGGCATTTTCCTGCTGGCTCTTATTCTGATGCTGCATATGATGTACAACGATCTGAACTGGGATCTGCCCAAATATTTTACTGCCTGTTTCCAGACAGTCGGTACGGCGATCTGCTGTCTGTTCCGCCCTTTTGGCGATATGGCAGCTTACGCCGATGCACAGAAACAGAAGAAAACAGGGAAAAATTCTTATTTCTTTCCTGTACTGATCGGCATTGCTATCACCATTCCGCTGCTTCTGTTCGTTACCATGCTCTTAGCCAGTGCAGACGCGGTATTTGCCGAGATTTTTTCACGCATACTGGAATCCATCAATTTTGAGACCGTTTTCGGCACTCTGTTTATGACGGTTGTCGTGTTCTTCTGCTCCTACGCAGTCTATGCGGCGCTTGCCATGAAAAACGTCAAAGAAGAGCGGACAGATCACAGGACGCAGGAACCGGTTATCGCCATCATCATTACGGCGGCGCTCTGCTTCGTCTACCTGATCTTCAGCGTGATACAGATTCTGTATCTTTTTATCGGAAACATGCGTCTTCCAGAAGGTTATACTTATTCCAGCTATGCCAGAGAAGGATTTTTCCAGCTGCTGACCGTATGTATTTTAAACCTGATCATTGTACTTATTTTCCTCTGTTTTTTCCGGGAAAATATTGTGCTGCGGATACTGCTCACGGTCCTTTCCGGGTGCACTTTTATCATGATCTTCTCAAGCGCCCTGCGCATGCTCATGTACATCAACCGCTATAACCTGACGCTGCTGCGGATCCTTGTTCTCTGGGCGCTGTCTGTCATCTTCCTGTTGATGATGGGCGTGACCGTATTTATCTATAAGAACAGCTTTCCGCTCTTTCCTTATGGCATGGCAGTGGTCACCGTTTTTTATATTGTGCTTTCCTTCTCCCGTCCCGACTACTGGATTGCCCGCTATAATCTGAACCAGGAGCATATGGCCTTTCTGAACGATTATGACATTCACGACAACCAGCGGTATCTTTCCACCCTGTCGGCGGATGCCGCACCGATCCTGCTTGATGACAGGTATAACTTCTATATTAAAGAAGCGAATGAATACATCCGCACGGAAGGCCTGCCGGAAAGCTATGAGGAGATCAGAACCCGTCTGAATCCGGAAGAAGGCGCCGTGGATGAACTGAACTGGATGCGCCTGTATTATTTGAAAATCGAAGAACTGTCCGAGGAGATGCATCTGCGCAATTTTAACTTTTCGATCCACACTGCAGAGAAATATCTGTGGTAATTATTGTTGAGTCCCTCTAATCGTGTTAAAATAAGCTATCAGACAATCGAATTGAGGGCTAAACTTATGAGACGTAAAAAAACACTGCAGGACATTGCATATGTCCTGTTTCTCCTGACAGCGATCATCCTGTTGTTTTTCTGGTACACATCGCAGAACAGCCGGCGGATGGAAGAACAGAACAAAATCTATGCCGCCGACTCTGCGCGCCAGACAGCTGTCAAAATAGACGAGGAGCTCAACAACGCTCTGGATCTGATCACCACTTATGCTTATTTTATAGAAGACGGACTGACCAAACCCGTCATCACTCTTTCCATGCTGGACAACCTTGCCGAACATTCCCTGTTCGACGTACTTCTCTTTACAGATTCCGATGGTGTTGACCATATCAGCGACGGCAGAACTTCCAATGTGACCGACCGCAGCTTTTTTATAGACGGCATGAATGGCGGCATCGGCACGGATATCATATTCGATCCCCATCTTTTCAATGAGACGATGGCCTGTTTCTATGCGCCGATCCATTATGACGGCGAGATCATAGGCGTCCTGCGGGGCGCTTATCTGGCGGAGAAATATCTGCACGACATGTTAAATACCTCCTACTTCGGCGAGCGGGCAGGTCTTTTTCTCTGTACGCCGGACGGCACGGTGATCGCCAGCTCCGATGACAACGAGAAAACATACGAAGGCAATCTGATCGATATTCTGCTGGAAACCAATGTGATCAATGAAGAGGCGGCGGCCGGCGCCCGGGAGATCTTTGCAAACGGCGGCGAGGGAGCTTATCTTTGTGATTCCGACAGTCTGACCGACAATCTCTGCGTTACCTATCTGCCCAGCCACGACTTTGTCCTTCTGCAGACTTTTCCAAAAAATATCACCCAGCGCATGATCCGGGATGAAAATCTTGTCGGTATCCGCCTGGAAATCATGCTTCTGATCCTCTTTGTCATCTATGTGATCCTGCTGCTCTTCCGTGCCAGACGGGAGAAGAAAATGCTGGAGCAGCAAAATTGCGAACTTGGATACCGGATCAACGACGTCCATTCCCTTTTGAATCGGAAAGAAAGACAGTACCGGATCGCCATTACTTCCAATGCATTCTGCACTTTTGAATTCAATCTGACCAAAGACTTAATTGAAAATGATATTGTCCGCACGGTTGACGGACAGCAGATCTCCCTGCTCGAGCGGGTAGGACTCAAAGCGCCCTGCAGCGCTTCCGCATGTTTTAATAAATGGAAGGAATTCGTCCTGGAGGAATCTTTAGAAGAATACACTGCTATGGTGAACCTGGAATATCTGCAGCAGCGCTTCGAAGAGGGCGACGCTCAGGTGGATGTGGATTACTGGGGGCAGGCTTATGCCGACCATCCGATGTGCGTCCGTCAGTCCTTTATCATGACGCGGGTCGACAATACGGACGAAATCATGGTAATGGTAGTCTCCAAAGAGATTACCGAGCAGGTGCGGGAACAGAAGGAGCAGACACAGGCGCTGCAGGATGCCCTGATGCAGGCGCAGCATGCCAACAAGGCAAAGAGCACTTTCCTTTCCAACATGTCCCACGATATCCGCACACCGATGAATGCGATCATCGGCTTTGCCACCATCGCCGTCAACCATATCGACAACAAAGAGCAGGTCAGAGATTGTCTGCAGAAGGTTCTTTCTTCCAGCAATCATCTGTTGAGCCTGATCAACGATATTCTTGACATGAGCCGTATCGAGAGCGGCAAGGTACAGATCAAGGAACAGGAATGCAATATTTCCGAGCTGATGCACAATCTGGTCAATATCATCCAGCCGCAGGTCAAGGCAAAACAGCTGGAGCTGTTTATTGATACCTTCGAAGTAGTCAATGAAGATGTAATCGCGGACGCTCTGAAATTAAATCAGGTATTCATCAATCTTTTGAGTAATTCCGTAAAGTATACTCCAGCCGGCGGCACCATTTCCTTCCGGATTCAACAGAAGACCACCTTCCGTCACGGATACGGGGAATATGCCTTTATCATCCGGGATTCCGGTATCGGCATGTCAGAAGATTTTGTACGGCATATCTTCGAGCCTTTCGAGCGGGAGACTACCGTGACCCGCTCCGGCATTCAGGGTACAGGGCTTGGCATGGCGATCACGAAGAATATCGTGGAAATGATGAACGGCACCATTTCCGTGGAAAGCGAACCGGGAAAAGGAAGCGCCTTTACCGTGGAACTCACCTTAAAGCTGCAGGATGTAGAGAAGAATGCGGAACAGTTAAAAGAGCTGAACGGACTTCGCGCAATGGTGGTAGACGACGACTTCAATGTCTGTGACAGTGTCACGAAAATGCTCAAACAGCTTGGTATGCGCGCTGAATGGACTACCTCCGGCAGAGAGGCCGCCTACCGTGCCCGAACAGCGCTGGAGGAAGAAGATTCCTTCCAGATTTATATTGTAGACTGGCAGATGCCGGAGATGAGCGGTATCGAGACGGCCAAACAGATCCGCAGCATAGCCGGAGAAGATGTTTCCATTATCATTCTTACCGCCTACGACTGGTCCGATATCGAGGAGGATGCCAGAACAGCCAATATTTCCGCTTTCTGCGCGAAACCGCTCTTTATGTCAGACTTAAAATCCGCACTGCTGGCAGCCAGCAACCCGGCCGGCAGGAATGAGGAAGCCGCCGCCTGGACTCTGGCAGATTTCAGCGGCAAACGCGTCCTTCTGGTGGAAGATATCGAACTGAACCGGGAGATTGCGGAGATGATCCTGACCGAAGCAGGTTTCGCGGTTGAATCCGCCCCTGACGGGACAGATGCCGTAGCCATGATGGAAAAGGCCGAAGAAAACTACTACGACGTGATCCTGATGGATATCCAGATGCCCGTTATGAACGGTTACGAGGCAACCCGCACGATCCGCAACATGCCGCGGAATGACGTCAAGACTCTGCCCATCATCGCCATGACAGCCAACGCCATGGAAGAAGATAAAGAAGCGGCCCTGAAAAACGGCATGAATGCCCATATCGCGAAACCCCTCGATATGGATATCTTTATAGCGGTATTGAAACAATTTGTACACTGAACCATGGTATGTCCGGTATCATCCACGATAAGTACCGTTACCTTGCTTATTGTGGGTTATACCGGGAAAATGTAGAGGTTAACGGATAATCATGAAAATTTTACTGATCGCTGTCAATGCCAGATATATCCATTCCAATCCTGCTGTTTTTTCTCTGAAAGCCTGTACAGGCATCTACAATTCTTATGTAGATATCATCGAATTTACGATCAACCAGTCACCTTCTTATCTTTTACAGGAAATTTATAAAAGGCAGCCCGATGTGGCCGCCTTCTCCTGTTATATCTGGAACCGGACGATACTGGATGCCGTTATTCCCGATCTGCACAAAATACTGCCAAACACCGATTTCTGGGCCGGCGGGCCGGAGGTCTCCTACAACGCACAGGAAATGATCGACAGATGGCAGCTGCGCGGCGTTATGACAGGTCCGGGGGAAGGTTCTTTCTCTTATCTGGTATCTTCGTATGTAAATGGAGCAGCCGACAGTCTGCCCGCGATTCTCGATCAAACCAATACGGTCAGGCTTTCCCTTAATGAAATTCCCTTCTGGTATGGCGGATATGAAGCCAGGGATACAACAACGAACCGCATAAGCAATACCGAAGATGCCGGAACAGACGATGATATCCAACGTGAAAAAGGCATGGCAGACTTTACAAATCGTATCATCTATTACGAGAGCAGCAGAGGCTGTCCCTTCTCCTGCAGCTATTGTCTTTCTTCCATCGACAAAACCATGGACTTCCTCCCTGTCGAACGTGTCTGTCAAGAGCTGGATTTCTTTCTCGAACAAAAAGTACCGCAGGTTAAATTTACAGACCGTACTTTTAACTGTAAGAAAGACCATGCGCTGCCTGTTCTGCGGCATATTCTCGAACACGATAACGGCATTACCAATTTTCATTTTGAGATCGCCGCGGACCTGTTGGATGAGGAATATTTTGCAGTATTAAGACAACTTCGGCCCGGCGCCGTGCAGCTGGAGATCGGCATTCAATCAACATGCCCGGAAACCATCGCTGCCATTGACCGGAAAATGGATTTCGCGAAAGTGGCTGACGTGGTCAGACAGATCTCCCGCTGGCATAATATCCATATCCATCTGGATCTGATCGCCGGACTTCCTTTTGAGGATCTGTGCACATTCCAAAATTCCTTCAACGACGTCTATGCCCTGCGGCCGCAGCAGCTCCAGCTGGGTTTCCTAAAAGTACTGAAAGGATCCGCCATGGAACAGCGCTCCCTGCAGTATGATCTTGTATATACCGGCCTGCCGCCCTACGAAGTGCTGTCAACGAAGTGGCTTTCCTATGAGGATATCTGCCGCTTGAAACAGGTGGAAGAGGTGCTGGAAATCTACTATAACAGCGGACAGTTTGCGCATACGCTGGCATTTCTGTGCGGTCATTTTGACACGCCCTTTGCCATGTATGAAAGCCTTGCCGGTTGGTATGAGGAACATGCTCTGTTCGGCATACAGTCCTCCCGGCTAAAGAAATACGAGACCATACTGGCATTTGGAACTGCCTGCATTGAGAACAAAGAACAGATAGAGGCTTATGAAAAATCCAGACAGATCTCGCTTCTCACAGAGTATGTCACCTACGACTTATACCTGCGGGAACACGTAAAAAACCGCCCCTCCTTCGCGGCCTCTCTGGAAACATGGAAAGATATCATACACGGGATCCTGCATCGGGAAGCGGAGGCTCATGAACTCTTTCCACAACTGGCAGATTCCGGTTACCGGGATTTGACGAAAATTCTGCATGTTGAAGTATTTACGTCCATTTTTGATACGCCGTGCGCTGTTCTCTTCTCTTATGAAAAGCGTAATCCCCTGACGAATAACTGTCAGACAGTTCATTTGGATATAAGTTGACAGTCCGTCTTATCCATAAAAAATTAATCTATAAAAAATAAACTATAAAAACAACATCAAAAATGAAATAACATTTGCATTTCATTAAAAATAGTATATAATTGAATCATGCTGTTATTAAATATCAAGATATTTGGTTTAGTCTTTTTTAGTTTATTTTGATTTTTATTATTTTTGGTATTTCCGCCGCAGGGCGAAAATATATCCCACACCACACTTACAAAATACCAAGAATGAAAGGAGTTTCAAAATGAAAAAGGCAAGTAGATTTTTTAGTTTGGTGTTAGCTGGCTGCATGGCATTCTCCATGACAGCAATGGCTAAAGAAGTTGGCGCTCCTGTAGCAGACTACGAGCTGGCTAAGCCCGCAGAAGTTACAGAGTGCTATTTTTGGGTAGATGAGAATGGCGATATCATTGATCACGCTTTCGATATCTACACCAAAGATCCCGTAACTGTTATGCCCTCCAGCATCGTTAACGGCGCTATCTCAGAGGACAAACAGATCGACGAGTATATGAACAACGCAGTTACAGGCATCTGGGCAATGGACAAAGTTGTTCCTGTAGCACAGGGCGGTAAGGTTATTGTTGACGGCGTAGAGTCCAACATGACATTCTCCGTTCTGAAACCGGAGCTTTCCCGCGTTTACTCCGCTAAGGATTTCGCAGCTACTCTGGGTGGTTCTGTACTCAACGTAGTTAAGGTTGATGTTCCTGCTAACTTAAAGTGGGCATCTGCAAACGTAAACTTCTATACACCTGGTATCGTTACTGGCCAGAATGTTAAGGTTTATACTTTTAGTGCAGATTCTTGGACAGAGTGCAATGTTACAGAAGTAAGAGACGACCACGTTGTTGTTGATATCACTTCCGAAGGCATCCTTGCATTCATCGAAGTTCCTGCTGAAGCACCTGCAGCTGAATAAGCGCAATTCGTTTTTATGAAATTAAGTGTGGGGAAGTATTAAGAAAAGCGTGTGAGTTTCCGGAGACGGAGCTTACACGCTTTGTCGATTTTCCATATATTCTGCTTAAATCTGTCTTTGAATTCCTGATCAGGAGGTAACCCCTGCATATTTATTATAAAAATTAAAAAGTTTTGTACCTTTGAAATACATATCTAATGCCTTAATATCTGGAGATAGCTTAAAAACATTTAAAACGGATTCCGTAAGATTAATCCAGTTTTCCTTTTCATTTCTGAACTGTTCCAATGCGGACATCTGATCATTTCCCCGGTTAAGATAGCCATTTTGTATTGCCGTTTCTTCATACATTCTAAAAGTATGAAAAGAACCAAATGTGCTGCCTGTTCCTGTTCCATATTTGTCTTCATAACAACATAATGCAAACATTTCCATTCGTGAAGCGTTTTTCGGATCTATTTTTTTGATTTCAATATCAAAAACTTCTTTTTTTCCATCAAAATTAGAGATTACCTGGACGATCGGATTGTCTATGGTAGACTGGCTGGAAAGTTTTGCTCTCATGCCATATATATTGTGTTTCCCTTCCTCCGGCAACATTGTCAGACCCAGAAATTCTCCATCCTGTTCTTCACTTTTGGTTACTGCACTTGAGAACTCAAAAGACTCATTTGATGCAGTCTTGCCTGATGTTGTGTTTGAATGATTAAAAATATTAGAATTAAATGTATTACTAATCTGCATTTTCATACCTCCGAATATAATCGTAACGACCTCTCCACATTTATTTAGGAAATTGTCAACTACATTTTTATAACAAATTCCTTTTTACTTTTATCAAATTATTATTGTTTAATTTCTAATACAGATTCTTATGTTCACAAAAAATTCTAAAATCTAATGAGGACAAACTGTAGACTTAAATTCAGATATAACATCACCTAGCAAAATATTATTACATTTACTGCATCTTTCTGCATTATATGTAATTATTACACAGCTTCCATTAGAATTCTTAGTATGTCTACATGTTGTACCAGAAACATAATTATGGTTACAGCTTCTATAAAGACTCTCATCTACTGTATCCTTAACCGGAAAAATATTTCCCTGTGTATCAATGAACTGTTCTTCATATAAAATTTCAATCGGTTTTACTGCATAAGTACTTTCTTCATTTATTCCATTCGGTACAAACTGTAATATGTCTGCTCTTAACTCCAATTCTATTTGTTCTTCAGATTCTTCCTCTTTACACGTCTCAGTATACACCCTCGGATAAGCAAGTGCCGTCACCGAATTAAGCGTCATCAAAACCACTGCTATTACTATTCCAATTATTTTATTATGTTTTTTGATATTCATTGCACTCTCTATCCTTTCTTCCAATAATTTACGATTACTCTCCAATCTCATTTCCCAATGAGAACGATTCATCTCTTCCGTCCCTTCTTTTTGTGATAAGCAGACCATAAGTCGCAGGTAATCTTTTCTTTCTTTTATCGTCTTCCCCTGTAGTACTGCTTCATCACAGGAACATTCACAGACCCGCTCAAAATTTTCGTTAAGAAACCATACAAAGGGATTCCAACAATGCAGGATAACGGCAAACCGCAGCAGCATTTTCCAGAAAATATCAAGCCTTCTGACGTGCATAATCTCATGTTCCAGCACTGTCTTCGCTGCTTCATCCACAGGATCCAATCCAAACAGAATCACCGGACGAAGCAGACCAAATGTCATGTTTTTTCCAGCCGGTACTTTCTGATATACTGTCGCCCTTTGTGAAAAATGAAGAAATCTGTTTCCCCGCTCAACTGAGACCGATTCTGGCAGTATTTTTATTTTATTTATGTAGTTTCTAAGCATATTACCTGTATTTTGATAATCACATAATTCCCTTATAAAAAATATGATCGAAACTACGATCCACACGACTGTTACAGCAGCCTGAATCTTCAAATAAGTATTTGGCAATACCTGTCCATTTACATTGATAAGATAATAAGAATGATGAAGGGACAATTCGGTGATATTGCTGCCGCCTGTCTCTGCAACAGACCAAATCATATCTTTATAGTATTCCCCGAGAAACGGCAGAGGTACAATATAGAACAAAATGGACAGCTTATTCAGAAGATATTCCAGGTTGTTTGAAACCGTATCCTTAAACCGATACCTGATAAAAAAACAGATCACTGTCATCGTAGTTCCTGACAATGACATTACCAGCAGATTTTCCATGATCTTAAAGCCTCTCCTTAGTATTTTTCCAAAAGCTCGATCAGTTCTTTCGCTTCCTTCCTGTCAATGCCGTTCTCTTTGGTAAAAGCTGCCACGAAGTTGCCCAGTTTGCCATTGTATATCCTATCGATCTCCTCTTTCATCCTCATAAGATGATATTCTTCTCTGCTGTACACGGCCTTGACCACTCTTCTTTCCCTTATTACAAAACCCTTCTCCTCCAGCCTTGACAAAAAGGTATTGAGTGTCTGCCGTTTCCATTCCTTTCCGTCTTCTTCAAATAATGTAAGAAGATGAGATTGTTTAATACTTTCCTCCTGATCCCACAGCTTTTCCATTACTTCACTTTCCGCTTCCGTCATACTGTAAATACTTTTCACAGGTATATCTCCTCTCTGTATTTTTTCGACTGTATTTAGTAGTCATTATAAGTATATCGCTAATTGGAAGAGCATGTCAATCACCTATTCATTCTTATCAACTATTAAACTACAATATTAAAAATCTTTACGATTGCTGTTGACAAATTTATATGAATACTGTAGTTTATTTATATAGAAATTATATTCTGATTTTTCTTTATTTCTACGATTACAGTGACAGGACCATAAGAAAATATATGGATATCACTTAACCGTGAAAATCGGCAGTTTCTGCCGGAAATTTCCAACCACTTTATTTATAGTAAGACGAGTTTACACTTAGAGAATTTTTACACACAGGAGGACATCACATGACAGCAAAATTAAAAGAATACTTTCCCATGATTCGGGAAAAAGAGGAGGTACTGGCAGAAATCTGTAAGGACAGTACGCTTCATACAAAATTCAAGAGCTGGACAGCAGAACAACAGGAAGAATTTCTGAATCTATGTACCGGTGTAAAGGGGCTTAAACTTCTATATGACGGCTTTTTCAAAGAGATCATGAACCCGGAATACGTTCCAAAACGGCTTGATGATTTTCTCTCCCATATGCTTTGTCAAAAAGTCACGATCCTGAAAGTTCTGCCCAGCGATTCCACCCGGATCGCTGATGAAAGTTCTCTGCTGATCATGGATATCGTAGTTGAACTGGAGGACAGGAGCATAGCAAATATAGAAATGCAGAAAATAGGCTATCTATTCCCAGGTCAACGAAGTGCCTGCTATTCGGCAGATCTGCTTTTGAGACAATATAAGAGAATAAAGGGTGAAACAAATAAAAATTTCAGTTATCAGGATATCAAGAATGTATACACAATCGTCCTGTTCGAAAGAAGTCCTAAAGTATTTCATACATACCCATCCCATTTTTATCATTTTTTCGAACAGAAATCTGATACCGGACTGGAAATGGAGCTTTTGCAGAAATACCTTTTTATCCCTCTTGACATCTTTCAGAAAAGACAGCAAAATGAAAGTATCAACAATAAAAGAGATGCTTGGCTGACTCTTTTTTCCAACGACAATCCGGATACGATCATCAAGCTGATCACAGAATATCCCGAATTTCAGGAAATATATGAAGAAGCCTACAGGATCTGTCTGAATATAGAAAGGGTGATGGGAATGTTTTCTGAGGAACTGGCTGTTCTCGACCGGAATACTGTAAAGTATATGATAGATGAAATGCAAAGCGAGATTGATGAACAGAAGCAAACCATCGAAAAAATGCAGAAAGAATATTACAAATCTATTGCAAATACAATAGACATTCTTCGCAGTCTGAATTTGTCGGATGCAGAAATTATCGCACGTATATGTGACAAATATCAAATGCAGGAATCACAGATTCTTCCATACTTTTAATATGCCATAAACATTATACCGGAAACAATTCGAGTAGACATATCCGTAACAGGGTATGTCTCTCTCAAGTCCTGTTTCATCACTTTCACGCTTTTAAATGACGGGGCTGTTGCATAAAAATTGCGTATATTTGTGTATATTTCAAACCTTTCTACACATACTGTTCTTAACGTCCACATAATCTGCAAATACGATATCAATAATCATAATCCTTCATCCATAAGATTATATTGATTATTATGATAATATTGATTATATTTAAATAATAATATCAATACAACAATAATAATGTCAATGCAACAAAGAAAGGAAACGAATATCCCCATGAATCCAAAAGCACTTTTTCAGTTATCCTACGGCCTCTACGTCGTATCTACAAAACATGACAAGAAAATGAATGGCTGCATCATCAACACAGTCACTCAGGTGACAGACGACCCGAAACAGATCGTCGTAGCCATCAACAAACAGAACTTAACCTGTGAGCTGATCCAAAAATCCGGAATCCTTTCTGTCTCCATCCTCTCTGAGACGGCACCTTTTTCCCTGTTCCAGCATTTTGGATTCCAAAGCGGAAGCACTGTGGATAAATTTGTAGATATCCCTTTTTCCATGACAGGACAGGAACTTCCTTACCTCACAGAACATGTCACTGCCTATCTGGACTGTAAAGTCATAAACAGTTACGACCTCGGTACCCATATGCTTTTCCTGGCATCCGTATCGGACTGCGATGTCCTTTCCGGTGAAAAGGCGATGACCTACTCCTTCTATCATGAATATGTCAAACCAAAGCCTGAAAATACTTCTGTGAAAGGCTGGCGATGCGTCGTCTGCGGATATGTCTACGAAGGAGAAGAACTTCCTCCGGATTTTGTCTGCCCATGGTGCAAACACGGCATAGAAGATTTCGAAAAAATCCTGTAGGAAAGGGATTTCTCTCATTCAGTCATTCAGTGATACCCTCTTCCTCCGCCCGCAGTTTACAGCCGTTCTCATAGGAATTGATCTCACAGATTTCCGCCTTGTCCTGACTGACACAGAAACTACAGGAAGGACAGGGCTTCTTCACTCCCGCAAAATCACGGGGAACAGCCTTACCCTCCGCATTATGCCTGCAGGTACTGCACCAGCAGGAAGCACATGCTGTAAATAAAGAAATTTCAATCGTATCATGTTTATCATCAACTTTAGTATCTTCCGCAGATATATAATCAAAAAGATTTATCTGGCCTTCAATCTGTTTTTTCATATGTATAGGTATCCCCGATCTAAGATTTTTATTCATTTCCCGCACTATTTTTCCATGTCATAATCTCTTTAAGCCGCTCCCCGGTCTCCTTCTCTTCCCCCTCTGCGGTCGGAATATAGTACCGCCTGTCCTGCAGAGTATCCGGCAGACACTTCATTCTGGTCAGTTTCTCTTCCGTATCATGAGCATAACAATATCCTTTTCCATAGTGCAGCGCTTCCATCAACTTCGTAGGAGCATTCCTGATCTGCATCGGCACAGGCTCTGCGGGAAAATCATGGATATCTTTTTTGACGGCCTCGCAGGCCCTGTACAGGGCATTGGACTTAGGTGCCATGGACAGATAGACCACCGCATGTGTCAAATGCACATCACATTCCGGCATCCCCAGGAAATGACAGGCCTGATAGACAGAAACCGCCACCTGCAGCGCTCTTGAATCCGCCATGCCGACATCCTCACTGGCAAAGCGTATCAGACGTCTGGCAATATACAGCGGATTCTCCCCGCCATCCAGCATCCGGTTCATCCAGTAGACCGCCGCGTCAGGATCACTGTTTCGCATGGATTTATGAAGAGCGGATATCAGATTATAATGCTCTTCACCTTTCTTGTCATAGAGCAGGGAACGGCGGTTCGTACATTCTACCAATGTCTCATCCGTCACGTGTATGGTTCCTTCTCTGTCAAGCTGACTGTTGATCACCGCCATCTCCAGCGTATTTAAGGCCGTCCTGCCGTCTCCGTTGGCAAAGCGCGCTATGGCACGAATCTGTTCCTCTGAGATCACAATCTGTTGATTTCCAAATCCTTTCGGACTCTCCAAAGCGTGCCGCAGCAATTCATACAGATCTTCTTCTTCCAGCATTTTCAGCACAAATACCTTACATCTGGACAACAAAGCCGAATTGATCTCAAAAGAAGGATTTTCCGTAGTGGCTCCCACCAGAACAATACTGCCCTTTTCCACAAAAGGCAGAAACGCGTCCTGCTGTGCCTTATTGAAACGGTGGATCTCATCCACAAAAAGCAAGGTGTTGATCCCCATGCGCCTGCTGCCCTCAGCCTGTTCCATCACCTGCCTGATCTCCTTGATACCGCTGGTCACTGCGCTGAAATCCACAAAATCAGCCCTTGTCATACCGGCAATGATCCGCGCCAGCGTAGTTTTGCCCACACCCGGAGGCCCCCAGAAGATCATGGAAGAAATCTGATCCTGCTCGATCAGACGCCTTAACATCTTCCCCTCAGCCAGAAGATGCTTCTGTCCCACATAATCCTGCAATGTCTCCGGCCGCAGCCTGCTGGCCAGCGGAGCGCTTGTGATCCGGTTATCAAATAAACTCATCTGTTCCATCGCTCTCCCATTACCTCCATTATAAATAACATATGTTTTTATATATTTCATGGTATCATTTACTATACCACACTATCAGCTAATTGTATGATAAAATTATAGTAATCCACAAAAAATGCCCATTTTACAGGGATGCAACCGCAACTTACCATAAAAAAACCTAAAAGCAACATGAAATTGATAGAGTTTACATCAACTTTTTTCTAAAATAGGAGACAGTGAAAGCAAACCGGTGCAGCTTTATACACATCATATTTATCTGTAGTAAACGACATTAGAAATTTCGTTTACTATAACTTACTTTAAAACAGACAGAATGATAACGATCAAAAATATCGACCGTTATAGAAAAGGAGAGTTCACATGAGTTTAGGAGAAAATTTACAATTCTTAAGGAAAAAGGAAAACATCACACAGGAGCAGCTGGCAGAACAGCTTGGAGTTTCCAGACAGTCCATATCGAAGTGGGAATCTGATACCGCATACCCTGAAATGGAGAAACTTCTTCAATTATGCAAACTCTTTCACTGCACCATGGATGATCTGATGCAAAAAGAGATCAGCCAGATTTACGTAGAAGATAAGAGTAATTATGACAGGCATTATAATGAATTCAGCAAATTCGTCTCTCTTGGCATCGGACTGATTTTACTCGGCCTTTCCGCTTCGATGCTGGTTTATGGCTTGAATTATTTCTTTGAGGGAGAACCGCTCACGGAAGATTTCTCCGGTATTATATTCCTGATTTTTCTTGTGGTCGGCATGGCGATCCTTATCCTGTACGGTATCCGCAATGATGATTTCAAGAAGAAAAATCCTCATATCGTAAACTTTTATCAGGAAAATGAGATTGACAGCTTCAACAGAAAGTTTTCGGTCATGGCTACTACAGGAATTTCCCTTTATATCATTAACCTGATCCTGCTTTTAGGTTTTGATGCGATCTTTCCACAGATAGACGGGAACGAATACCTGGAGTCTTTCCAGATGTCCTTTTTCTTCCTGCTCTTTTCGATCGCCACGACTATTATCGCTTATTACGGCACACAAAAAGATAAGTACGACATTGAGAAATACAATCAACTCAATGACAAAAATTCCAACATTCACAGGAAAAACGCCCTGACAGGTACTGTATGCGGCTGTATCATGCTGATTACCACAACCTTATACCTGATCGCCGGTTTCGTATTTAATAAATGGGGAATGCCTTCTATCGTGGTATTTGCCATCGGCGGTATCGGCTGCGCCATTGCCTCTATCATCATCAACTCCAAAAAATCACAGTAAGATTTACGGGCATAAAAGAGCCGGATTTTTTCCGGCTCTTTTGGTATCATAAATTTCTAAAGAAATCTACATTTCTTTATCATTGCCGCAGCCGTTCTATGATGCTGACTTTAGCGATTTGCCGGTACAAAAGCGCCGGTATCGCCACGGTCAGCAGTATCAGGAACGGGTAGATCACCAGCATGGGCCACATGACAAAGCGGTAAGTGAAAAACCAGATCCCGCCGGAAATTCCCCGCACCACTACCACAGAAAACAATCCGCCAAGAACAACCGATGTGATAATCGTTCCCACAGCATAATAAAGTCCTTCAAAAGAGAGCATACGCTTTAACTGTCTGCCGGTCATACCGATGCTTTGCAGCATGGCAAACTCCTTTTTGCGGGTGATAACGCTTGTCAAAACAGAGTTGACAAAATTTGCGATACCGATAATCCCAATAATCACGCTCAATGCTCCGCCGATGGTGATGATCAGGGAGGTCAGGTCGTCAAAGGAACTGACATAAGTTGCTTTGGATTCAAAATCCATACCCGGTTCCACACTGTCGATATAGCCATTCAAAAACTCTGTCATTTCATCTTCTGTTTTCTCTTTCACATCAAAGGTGAAATTGACCAGATGGGGATGATCGCACAGCGGCAGGAAGATTTCTGTCGGCAGATAGAACCGGGATTCTCCCGTGTTGCGGGTAGTAGCCGTATTCTCGTTGGCCCGGACTTTTGCCATGATGGTAAAGTCATAGCTGTCAGTAATGGTGGAGGAAAGACCCTCCACTTCCAGATGGTTGATCTGCACTGTATCACCCACATTGATATCCGGGTTATCTATAACGCTTCCATCATCATTACACTCCACACTCAACAGAATATACTTTCCTGATTTCAGCTTTTCCATGTCGATTGTCCCCTCTATGACCTCCATGTCATTCAGCAGAAAATCGTCCGCGCCATATAATCTTACATAGGAATTGCCGTTCTCATCTTTGTTATAGCTGAAAAAGGCGTTGTGATCTGTGGAAAACGGTTCTTCCAGCAGCCAGGAAGAATAGAGCCTGCCGCCATCCTCGAAGCTGCTATTTTGTTTGACTGCCTCAATAAAGCTCTCAGACAAGTCGTTTTTACCTTCTTCAATCTTGTATTGGAAGTAGTCCACGTTAGAAATCACAAAGTCCTTATCCATAAATTTTGAGATATACTTGTCAATATCAAACCCGCCGGACAAGGTAAACACGGTATTGAACAGCACCAGACTAAGCGTCATGGATACAATAACCAATCCTGTTCGTTTACGGTTCCGTCCAAGGTTCGCCAGAGCCATAAAGTGGAGCTTTGCTCCATAGGTCGATTTCCTGTCTTTTGCCCTGTGCGTCCCAAATGCCGCCGTATCGTTTTCGGTATAGCGAACAGCCTCGATCGCGGAAACTGTACCGGCGATCTTTGCAGGTTTGTGGACACTGACAAAGACTGTAAATAAGGTAAACACCGTGGAGCCAATAAAAATCATCGGATTTAATGACACCTTAATACCGGCGTCCGCCGTATAAATGGTCCCGTTCATCAGGAAAGGAACCAGCGCCCGGCCGATCAGGAAGCCTGCCAGCAAACCAACAGGAATACCGATCAGGGAAAGCCGAAGCGCCTGCCGGTTGATCAACCGCTTGATCTGCCGCTTTGTTGTGCCCAGCGTTTTTAACTGTCCGTAGGACTGAATATCCTGAATGACGGAGATTTGGAAAATATTGTAGATAATCAAATATCCCGTCACGATAATCAGCAGTATGCCCGCAATGCCGGAAACGAGCATAGCCGTATTATCTGACAATACGCCGCTCTGATAGGCCGGACTGACACGGGCAATCACATAATTGCCATCTTCCGGACTGCCGCCCATCGTCTCACAGGTATAGCCCGTTTCAGAAAGAAGCTGGTGGAGCCGTGATTCTATATCGCCCTTTCCTCTGAACATCACATAGGCGGTGACAATGCCGGAGTAATCATTGTCTACAGGATAGGTATAAGTCAGAATATCCGCGTGCGCATCTACAAAGGATTTCGATACAATCAGCCGTCCAATATTACTCAAACTGTCCGTTTCCCAAAAGCCGCAGAGGATAAAATCGGTAGTGTACTCTGTCCCTTTAATTTCATAGGTCAATGAAACGGTTTCCCCAATCCGTGCCGGTACACCCAGAGCATCCAGCGTCTTTGTGTCCGCAATGATCTCGTTTGACCCTTCGGGCCGGCGGCCTGTGGTAGGAGTATAACGGGCAAATTCCAACGCGGTATCGTCCATGTACCACAGATCAGAACGCCAGCGTTCCAGTCCCGGATTTTTCAGGCGGTAAGAAACCCCCTTTGTATAGGCGATGCGGTCGATCAAGGAATTTACCGCTACATCGTCATATACTTCATCGCTGATATAGTTTAAGACCACCTGCCCATCGCCGCCCGCTTTGCGGATATTCTGATCATGAACGGTGTCCATCAGGCCAGAACCCAGAGTAAAGATCGTGGTAAAAAGTATCGTAGTCAGAATCATTGCGATGATCGCAATGATATTTCTGCTCCTGCCTGCTTTGAAACAGCGGTTTGACAGCCTTTTTATGACAATGCCGTTGTTGTTGCCGAATAAAATGTCATTCATCTTCAGCACCCCCTTACTCAAAAATCCTGCCGTCCTCAATGCGGATAATACGGTCGGCAAGCTGGGCAATCTCGTTGTTATGGGTTATCATCACCAGCGTTTGATGGAATTTATTGCTGGTCGTTTTCAACAGGCCAAGCACATCGCCGCTCGTCCGGCTGTCCAGATTGCCGGTCGGTTCATCTGCCAGAACGATAGCGGGCTTGGAAATGAGGGCGCGGGCGATGGCGACACGCTGCTGTTGTCCGCCGGACAGGTTGTTTGGCATATTGTTCAGCTTATCCCCCAGGGCCAGCAGACACACTACTTCATCCAGAAATTTCCTGTCTACGATTTCACCGTCCAGCTCCACGGGCAGGACAATATTTTCATAGACATTCAGAACAGGGACAAGGTTGTAATTCTGGAAGATAAACCCGATGTTACGCCGACGGAAAATGGTAAGCTGTTCGTCATTCAGAGAAGACAGTTCCCTGTTCTTGATCTGAACGCTGCCGGAAGTTGGCACGTCCAGACCGCCCATCATATTCAGCAGAGTGGACTTGCCGCTACCGGAGGTTCCGACAACAGCGACAAATTCTCCCTGCTCAATAGAGAGAGTCACGCCGTCCAATGCCTTTGTGATATTCGGTTCCGCACCATAATATTTTTTGAGGTCAGTTGTTTGCAAAATGCTCATGGTTTTCACCATCCTTTCTGTGATGACGTCAGTCTAACAGCCAATTCTCACAGAAATGTCACGGTACACTGTTTTTTCACACTTGAAATGTCACAAGTCGCTGACATTTCAATAAATTTTATCCACGGGTAGAAAAACAGAAAATGTAGAACCATATCCCACCTTCGATGTGACCTTGATGTAGCCGCCCTGCATGGTAATGATCTCACGGGCAAGGTACAGTCCTATGCCGATGCCTTCAATGTCATGTACTTCTTCTTCCCGGTAAAAGCGTTTGAAGATGATTCCCTGTCTGCTCTCCGCTATTCCTTTGCCGCTGTCGGTTATGTCAATTTTTACATGAAACTCCCAGCTTTGCACGGAAACCTGAATATCGCCGCCTGCCGGGGTGTACTTCACTGCATTGTCCAGAATATTGAACAGCGCCTCGCCTGTCCATTTCCTGTCATGGGCCAGCGTGATATCTTCCGGACAATCTACACTGACATGAATCTTCTTCCTTTCGGCGTTCAGCAGAATACCGCCCAGCGCTGCCGCCAGCGTATCATAAAACGGCTGTATCTTTCTGTCCAGTGAAATGACGCCGGTTTCCAGACGGGAGGTCTTAATCATGGCCTGCATGAGAAAATCCAGCTTTTCAAGCTGTCCGCTGGAAGCCTGCAAAAACTCCCGCTGCTTTTCCGCCGGCACAGGCTGTTCCAGCAAAGTGGCATTGATCATTTTCAGATTGCTGACCGGTGTTTTTACCTGATGGGATATGTCGGAGATCAATTCCTGCAAATCAGCCCGCTCTTTCGCTATGCTCTCCCGATTCTCGCGCAGTACATCATAGAGGTGGGCCAGCCGGTAATTGATTTTGAAAAAAAGATTTTCTTCTTCGTGCATTTGCAGCGGTGGTGCTGCTCCATTTAACATATCGTCTATCGTCCGGCACAGGTTGTCCGAGAATAACACCAGCTTCCGGCGCAGAAAGACCACAAAAAGAACTACACAGGAGAGCACCAGCAGAATAAACAGCAGGCACAGCCACACGATTGCTGCATTTTCAGTAAAGAGGAACGCCGAAATAATCATCACAATGGAGAGTACACCTAAAAAAGCTGTTCCCGCCGCACAGACGCGGTTAACGGAAAGTTTACTCCCATTCACTTTTTCATCCCTCCAATCCACATATAACCCATGCCATAGACCGTCTTGATATATTGCAGACCGTCCGCTTCGATTTTTCCCCGGATACGGCTGATCGCAACAGTCAAATTATGTTCATCCACAAAATTTTCATCTGCATCCCACAGTTTTTCTAGAAGTACCTGACGGGTTAAAACAATTTTCGGATTTCTCACCAGCACCTTTAACAGGCGGTATTCCAGCGGCGTGAAGATAACCGGTTCCCCGGCGAGGGCAGCAGTCAATTCCGAAAAATTGATGGACAGTGTACCGTCTGTGTAGCAGTCGCCGCCCGTCTGCTTCCAGATGCGGGCCAGCAGTGCCGAAACCTTTTTGCGGAATACGCTGATGGGAAACGGCTTTGTTACATAGTCGTCCGCCCCCAACTCAAAGCCTTTGAGCATATCGCTCTCCATGTCGTTCGCTGTCAGGAAAATAACTGCGGTATCAGGCCGACGCTCCTTGATTTTCCTGCACAGTTCAAAACCATTTCCATCAGGCAAATTGACATCCAGCACAATCAGATCATAGTCCTGCGCTTTACAGAGATCGTCCGCTGCTGATTTTGTCATGGCAGCATCTACAGTGTAACCCACCGATGAAAGATTGTAGCAAAGCGTATTGTTCAAAAGCCTGTCATCTTCAACCACTAAAAGTTTCATGCCATTACACCCCCCTCCTGCTCAGGATAACACAAAAATGTTACAGAAATCTCACAAGCTAAGATCGTCAGAAAAAAAAGCCGGAATCCCGGCTTTTTACTTATGCACAAGTTGAGAAAACGCCATCTCCCAGTACTTTTCCGGAATATCCGGCCATCTCGCTTCCCCTTCCGCCTCCCTGCACAATTTCATCGCCTGCTGAAGACAGGGGGTCGTGTAGTCATTCCCCGTATACAGACAATGCAGAATTAATTCAGGCCAATGCAGCGCTTTCTCCATAATCCCGGAAGTCATAAACTCTTCCTTCACGGCATCCACATCATAAGGCAGCTGAAAAAACTCCTCCTCCCATCCGTGATCCGTTCCGTGCAGTATCATATACTGTGTCTTACCCTCATGATACCAGGGAAGCCCCACAGAGCCCGGATGAACCAGCTTTTTGGAACCAAACATAACGCTCTCCTGTACATGAGTGTGCCCGCTGATGATCAAATCCACATCCAGCTCCTCTATGATCTTTTTCATATTATCATTTTCAGATGTTAACAATTCATTGGATCTTGTAAGGGAACCATGGCAATAACGAAAAACAGGATACCCCTCTTTCTCATAAATTCCCTGAATATCCATCTCTTCATAAAAATCCAGATCCATTTGCGTGAGATTTTCATAAGTATAGAGCAGATTACCGCTGGCGGAAGAATAAGTCCATCTCTGCTGCGGATCTTTCCGGTGATCCAGCATATAATCCTCTCTGTTTCCCCGAATAAACGTACAGCGATACTTCTCTTTCATTTCATAGATCATCTTCATCGTTCTCTGCGGATAAGGGCAATCACTGACGTAATCTCCCAGAAAAAGGAATTCATCCACATTTCTCGCAAGTGCATGTTCAATACAGGTCTCCAAAGCAATATGATTACTGTGAATATCCCCCATCACTGCCAGCTTCATTTCTACCTCCATTCATTTAAAACTCCAGAAAGCATATAATATCTCTCTGGAGTTTACAATTTATAAATCGTCTTCTTCTTCCATATTACTTAACTGATCCATAAGATTCTCATGATCTGCATAATCTGTTTCCTCTTCTTCATCTACGATATCATCCAGATTTTCTATCTCATGATGCCCGTCGCTGAGTTTCTCTCTGACTTTGGCGATTCTGGCCACCTTCACATTATCATCCAGATTGATCATCTTCACGCCGGAAGTAATTCTTCCCAGAGTGGAAATATCATCCATGCGGAGCTGTATGATAATACCTTCTGTGGTGATCATCATGATCTCATGCTCATCATCCACCGCTTTCACACCGACCACATCTCCGGTCTTCTCGGTGATCTTATAGCATTTGATACCTTTACCGCCTCGTTTCTGTACCGTAAATTCATCCAGATAAGTACGTTTTCCCATACCATTTTCGGACACGATCAGAAGAGAGTCGCCCTGGTGATCCAGCTGCATTCCGACGATTTCATCCCCGTCTGACAAATTCATGCCGATCACACCCATAGAACTTCTGCCGGTGGGCCGCACATCTGTCTCCTTGAAGCGGATACACATACCAAGTTTTGTCACCAGGAAGATCTCCGTATCCCGGGAAGTTGTCTTTACTTCGATCAATTCATCGTCTTCCCGCAGATTAATGGCAGCAAGCCCGTTTTTACGGACATTACTAAATTCCATAACAGGTGTTTTCTTTACGATACCGCGCTTTGTGACCATGAAAAGATTTTCATTCTCCTCATAATCCTTGATCGGTATCATCGCCGATATCTTTTCTCCCGGATTCAGCTGCAGGATATTGACAATGGCAATCCCTCTGGCGGTCCGGCTGGCCTCCGGAATCTCATACGCTTTGATCCGGTATACCCGTCCTAAATTGGTAAAGAACATCAGGTAATGATGCGTCGATGTCATCAGAAGATCCTCAATATAATCTTCCTCGATCGTCTGCATTCCTTTAATACCCTTGCCGCCGCGGTTCTGTGACTTGAAGTTATCCACAGTCATACGTTTCACATAGCCGAGACTGGTCATGGCGATCACGGTATTTCCCTTGGGGATCAGATCCTCCATATTGATGTCATAGACGTCGAATCCGATCTTACTTCTTCTGTCATCTCCGAATTTTTCGGAAATAATGAGGATTTCTTCTCTGATCACTCCCAGCAGCAACTTTTCATCTGCCAGAATTGCCTTTAACTCGGCAATCTTAGCCATTAACTCCCTGTGTTCATTCTCGAGTTTCTCTCTCTCCAGACCTGTCAACGCGCGCAGACGCATGTCCACGATCGCCTGTGCCTGTGCATCGGAGAACTGGAAACGCTCGATCAGCCTTTCTTTCGCGATCGGCGTAGTCTGGCTGCTTCTGATGATCTGGATCACTTCATCAATATGATCCAGAGCGATCAGAAGACCCTGTAAAATATGATCCCGTTCTTCCGCTTTGTTCAGATCATATTTCGTCCTTCTGGTCACCACTTCTTCCTGATGCCTGATATAGTGCGTCAGCATATCAAGAAGATTCATGACTTTCGGTTCATTATTCACCAGAGCCAGCATGATTACACCGAAGGAATCCTGAAGCTGTGTATGCTTATACAGCTGATTCAGGATCACGTTGGCATTGGCATCCTTACGCAGTTCTATTACGATACGCATACCTTCACGGTTCGTCTCATCCCGAAGGTCCGTGATACCGTCAATCTTTTTTAACTTCACAAGATCCGCGATCTTTAAGATCAGGTTGGCCTTGTTGACCATATAAGGAAGTTCCGACACGATAATGCGGCTCTTTCCGTTAGGCATCGTCTCAATATCCGTGACAGCGCGTACTCTCACCTTGCCGCGCCCTGTCCTGTAGGCTTCTTCCGCCCCCCGCGTACCGAGGATAATGCCGCCCGTAGGAAAATCGGGAGCTTTCACGATCTCCAGCAGCTCTTCCATATCGGTAGATCTGTCCTCATTCACACGATTGTCAATGATCTTCACTACCGCACCGATCACTTCCCGCAGATTATGAGGCGGTATGTTCGTAGCCATACCAACCGCAATACCGGAAGTACCGTTTACAAGCAGATTCGGATAACGACTTGGCAGAACCTTTGGTTCTTTCTCCGTATCATCGAAGTTGGGAGCAAAATCAACGGTATCTTTATTGATATCCGCCAGAAGCTCCATGGAAATCTTACTCAGCCTTGCCTCCGTATAACGCATGGCCGCCGCACCGTCGCCGTCCACGGAACCGAAATTCCCGTGTCCGTCCACAAGCGGATATCTGGTAGACCATTCCTGCGCCATATTGACAAGCGCTCCATAGATGGAACTGTCACCGTGGGGGTGATATTTACCCATCGTATCACCGACGATACGGGCACTCTTTCTGTGAGGCTTGTCCGGGCCGTTATTCAACTCGATCATGGAATAGAGAACCCGGCGCTGTACCGGCTTCAAACCGTCTCTTACATCAGGAAGCGCACGGGCCGCGATAACGCTCATGGCATAATCTATGTAAGAATCTTCCATCTTTTTTTTGAGATCTACTTCCTCAATCTTGTCAAAAATTCTATCATCCATCCTGTAACAATGTTCCTTTCCAGTAAAGAACTGTCATTATCATATATCCAGATTCTTTACAAACTTCGCATTTTCTTCGATAAAGATCCGGCGCGGCTCCACCTTGTCACCCATCAGCGTGTTAAAGGTAAGATCCACCTCCGACTCCTCTTCCTCATTGATATTCACACGAAGCAGGATACGTCTCTCCGGATCCATGGTGGTCTCCCACAGCTGGTCCGCGTCCATCTCTCCCAGACCTTTGTACCGCTGAATCTTATTATTCTGGTCACGGCCCACTTCCGCAAGGATTTTTTCCAGTTCCTCATCGCTGTAGGCATACCACACCTGTCTGTTTTTCTCCAGTTTATAGAGAGGCGGCTTCGCCAGATATACATGTCCCTGCTTGATCAGTTCCGGCATGAAACGATAGATAAAAGTCAGCATCAGCGTAGCGATATGCGCCCCGTCCACATCGGCATCCGTCATAATAATGATCTTGTCGTACCGCAGCTTGCTGATATCAAAATCATCATGAATCCCTGTGCCGAAAGCCGTGATCATGGCTTTGATCTCCGCATTGGCATAGATTTTATCCAGTCTCGCCTTTTCCACATTCAGGATCTTACCGCGAAGCGGCAGAATGGCCTGCGTTGCACGGCTTCTGGCAGTCTTGGCAGAACCGCCTGCAGAATCTCCCTCCACGATATAGATCTCGCAGTTTTTGGGATCTTTGTCGGAACAGTCTGCCAGCTTACCCGGCAGAGCGCTCCCTTCCAGCGCCGTCTTACGCCTCGTCAGATCCCTCGCCTTTCTGGCCGCCTCTCTGGCACGCTGCGCCAGGATCGACTTCTCACAGATCGTCTTGGCAACCGACGGATTCTGTTCCAGAAAATAGGTGAGCTGTTCACTGACCACACCGTCAACCGCTCCTCTGGCTTCCGAATTCCCCAGCTTCTGCTTCGTCTGGCCTTCAAACTGCGGATCTTCCACCTTTATACTGATAATAGCCGTCAAACCTTCCCTGATATCCTCTCCGGAAAGATTCGCTTCACTGTCTTTTAACAGTTTATTAGTTCGCGCATAATCATTAAAAGTCTTCGTCAGCGCATTCCTGAAACCTACCAGATGCGTACCGCCTTCCGGCGTATTGATATTATTGACAAACGTATAAACGCTCTCGTTATAGGAATCATTGTGCTGCAGGGCCACCTCCACATACACGCCGTTCCTGCTGCCCTCGAAGTACATGACATCGTTGTACAACGCTTCTTTACTCTTATTCAGATATGTAACGAACTCCTTGATACCGCCTTCGTAATGGAATTCTTTCTTCTGTTCCTTCCCTTCTCTCTCATCAATAAGAACAATTCTTAAACCTTTCGTCAGAAAAGCCGTCTCCCGAAGCCTTGTTTTGAGCGTATCATAGTCAAAAACCGTCTCCTCAAAAATCGTCTTATCCGGTATAAAGTGCACTTTCGTTCCCGTCTTCTCGGCTTCACATTCTCCCACTACTTTAAGCGGATAACACACATGTCCTCTCTCATAGCGCTGTTTATGCACCTTGCCTTCCGCACAGATTTCCACTTCCAGCCAGTCGGACAACGCATTGACCACGGAAGCACCCACGCCATGCAGGCCGCCGGATACCTTGTATCCTCCACCGCCGAATTTTCCACCGGCATGAAGAATCGTAAATACCACTTCCACAGCAGGTATACCCGCCTTGTGGTTGATCCCCACAGGAATTCCTCTTCCGTTATCCTCCACGGTGATCGAATTATCCTGATTGATCGTAACATAAATCGTGTTACAGAAACCGGCCAGCGCCTCGTCAACCGAGTTATCCACAATCTCATACACCAGATGATGAAGTCCTCTCAGTGACGTACTGCCTATATACATACCAGGTCTTTTCCTGACTGCCTCAAGACCCTCCAAAATCTGTATTTGATCTGCACCGTATTCGTTAGCCATATTCACCATGCCCTTCTTCAACGCCGCTATCCACGCTTTTCGGCTGACCATACAGCCTGTATCAATAAATAGCTATACTATAATTTTACCACTCTCTATATGAAAAACTTTGTCGATTTCAAATCGGTTATTCACAAATTCATCCAGTCCCGTACAGGTGATGATCGTCTGTATGTCCCCGATCGTACTTAACAGATAATTCTGCCTGTTGCTGTCAAGCTCCGACAACACATCGTCCAACAGCAGTACCGGATTATCTCTGGTCATCTTCTTTACCAGTTCAATCTCCGATAACTTAAGCGAAAGCGCCGCCGTCCTCTGCTGCCCCTGGGATCCGAATTTGCGGATGTCGATATCTCCCACCACAAAACTGAAATCATCCCTGTGCGGCCCCGTACTGGTCTGCTTCAGCTTAACATCCCGCTCCTGATTCAACGACATCTTTTTCTCATATTCATCTATGAGCACGTCCGGCTCATACTGAATGACGAGATTCTCCCTGCCGCCCGACAGTTTCCTGTGTATCTCCAATATGATCTCATTCAACTGCTCCACAAAGAGCTGCCTTCTCTCTATGATCTTACTTCCGAAAGAGATAAGCTGCGAATCCCATATATTCAGGGTATCGCGCAGAGAAGGATTGAAATACATATCTTTCAACAGCTTATTGCGCTGGTTTACAATCTTGTTGTAATTGTTCAGGTTGTAGAGATAGAACTGATCCAGCTGACACAATTCCATATCCACAAATCTTCTTCTCTCCGCCGGACCATTCTTAATGATGCTTAAGTCTTCCGGAGAAAAGAAAACAACATTCAACAAACCAAGCAGCTGTGCCGCTTTCTTGATCTTCTGGCCGTCAATCGCAATTCCCTTGGACTTGTTTTTCCGAAGATGCATATCCACTCTCGTCTCTATACCTTCTTTTTCCAGATAAGTCCTGATATGCGCTTCCTCTTTCCTGAAATTGACGACGTCCTTATCCTTTGTTCCTTTGTGGGATTTCGTAGTAGCCGACATGTAGATCGCTTCCAGGATATTCGTCTTACCCTGCGCGTTATCTCCATAGAGAATATTTGTGCCGCTGCTGAAATCAATATGTAAAGAGTCGTAATTCCTGTAATCTGCAATTTCCAATGATTTTATAATCATCAGTTCTCTACCCTAACCTGTTGTCCGCCGTATTCTATCACATCGCCCGGATGCACCTTCTTACCGCGCTGCACCTCCACAACACCGTTCAACTTAACCTGTCCTTCCTGCACCTCGATCTTGGCATCCACACCGGATTCCACCAGACCAGCCAGCTTAAGCGCCTGTCCCAGCTTGATAAAATCGTCCCTGATCTTTATTATTTCCATATTTTTCTATCTTATTCCCATCAACTTTTGATAATCGTGAACCAACTTTCAGAGTATGCTTCCTTAATTCACCGTCGTAAAATTCACCGGCAGTATCACATAGATATAAGTCTCTTCCGCATTCCTGATAAAACAGGGAGCCTTCGGATTGACCATAAACAGATTGATCTCTTCATCCTCGATCACGCGCAGGGAATCGATCAGGAACTTGGGATTGAATCCGATCATCAGATCCTTCCCTTCCTTGTCAATATCGATCTCCTCATCCATGCTTCCGACAGTGGAATTCATTTTCAGCTGCATCATGCCTTCCATAACACTCATGATAACAGGCTTCTTGTCCCCTTCTTTTACAAGCAGAGTGGCCCTGTCGATACAGTTGAGCAATTCCTTCTTGTTGATCCGCACCCTCGTCTCATAGTCGCTGGACAGCATCTGTTCAATCCTGAAATACTCGCCCTCGATCAGTCTGGAGACAACGATCGTATTATCGAATTCGAACAAAATGTGCTTACTTGTAAAATAAATGCTCACATCCTTATCCATATCGCCGGAAAGGATCTTGCTGATTTCATTCAATGTCTTACCGGGCACGACCACCTTCTTGTAATCATAAGAATTCTTAAGCAGTATTCTTCTGATCGAGATCCTGTGGCCGTCAAGCGCAACCACCTTCAACGTATTGTCACTGATCTCAAACAGTTCTCCTGTCATCAGCTTGTTATTATCGTTATCCGAAATGGCGAAGATCGTCTGTCTGATCACTTCTTTCAAAGTAAACTGGGACAGCATCACGCAGTCATTCTTCTCGATCTCCGGCAGGAAAGAGAAATCTTCTCCTGATTTCCCGATAATGTTAAATTTGGCCTTTTCACAGGTAATGGTCGTCTTAAAGGCATCATCCGTCTCGATCGTAATATCATTATCCGGAAGTTTCCTTACAATCTCCAGAAAAATTTTGGCATCTAACGCGATAATACCCTTCTCTATGATCTCACCGTCAATGACAGTCTCTATACCAAGTTCCATATCATTAGCAGTCAGTTTGATCTCACCGGTTCTCGTATCTACAAGAATACATTCCAGAATAGACATCGTCGTCTTGTTGGGAACGGCTTTGGAAACAGTTTGTACTCCGTTTAAGAGACTGGACTTTGAACATACAATCTTCATAATGTGTATAGGTTCCTTTCTTGTATATGTGCAAAAATTTTGGGCTGCCATCAGGTAATATATTAATAATTTATTTCATAGTCTTAGTAATAACAGGTGTTGATAAGTGGATAACCCCGTCTATTATACTATTTATCAGCAGAAAAGTAAAAGAATAACCATGTGAAAAACTCCGGATAACCTGATCATAAATCTTAAATTATCAACATCGGCTTTCTGCTGTCCTGACTGCATGAAAACTGTTCTTTTACGATATCAACTTCATTTCCACCGGATTTCAACAGGATTACCACAGTATGATCACCTTAAATGTGGATAAGAAGCACTAGGAAGGACTTACCTTCTTCTTGATCAGTTCCACCTTATTCTTAAGTTCTTCGTTTTCCACTATGCCTTCCGTTATTTTCTTGATGCCGTGGATGACAGTGGTGTGGTCTTTCTTGCCGAGGATCTTGGCGATACCTGCAAGCGGTGTGTCCGTCATGGTTCTGCACAGATACATGACGATCTGCCTTGGCAGTACAAATTCGGAATTTCTCTTTTTGGAGGTGATATCTGCCGGGTTGACGTTAAAATGTTCCGCCACCACGTTGATGATCAGCGTCGGGGTGACTTCCCTTGGCAGATTTGGGTCTATCACGTCTTTGAGGGCTTCTTTCGCATAGGCCAGATTAATATCCACCTTGTTTAATTTGGAAAAGGCCAGGATCTTATTAAAAGCGCCTTCCAGTTCCCTGATATTGGATTTGATGTTGTTCGCTATATATTGAAAAACTTCATCGTCTATTTCTTTCGGATAGACTTCCGCATTTTTCTTAAGGATCGCCATTCTCGTCTCATAGTCGGGCGGCTGGATATCCGCGATCAGACCCCACTCAAATCTGGAACGGAACCTTTCTTCGAGAATCTCCATATCCTTTGGCGGCTTGTCCGAGGAAAGGATGATCTGTTTTCCGGCGGAGTGCAGCGTATTAAAAGTATGAAAGAACTCTTCCTGGGTACTTTCTTTGCCGATGATGAACTGGATATCATCGATCAGAAGCACGTCAACAGTCCGGTATTTTTCACGGAATTTATTCATCTTGACGATATCACCGCTTCGGACGCCGTCGATGACTTCGTTGGTAAATACTTCCGACGTCACATAAAGGACCTTCATGTCCGGATTCTGTTCCAGTATGAAGCGCCCGATCGAATGCATCAGGTGCGTCTTGCCAAGACCCGCTCCTCCATAGATATAGAGAGGATTGTAGATATTGCCCGGGGATTCGGCCACTGCCAGAGAAGCCGAGTGAGCGAATTTATTGTTGCTGCCTACGACAAAAGTATCGAATTTATATTTTGGATTCAGGTTTGCGTGCTCATATTTCATATTATAGACAGGGTCGTCTTCGTCCAGAGCGCCTTCCACCACATCCTTTTCCAGAATAAAAGAGATATCGTAGGTATGGTTCATCATCTCCGATATGGTTACCTGAAAATAACTTTTATATTTGGAAGAGATATAGTTGAGAGCATGAGCCTGATCGGAAGGGATGATGATCATCACCACATTATTCTTTACCTGATAGAAATTAAGAGGAACGATCCAGGTATTGTAGGAAATATCCGTAAGCTCATATTCCTCCCGCAGCGTCTCTTTTATTAAATCCCAGTTGTCTTTGATTGAATCCATATTTTGATAAACCTCATTTTTTATGTTACGTCGAAACTCTCCTACACTATATATTAATATAAATATTCTAAAAATTCAAATGAAGTTGTCCACAAAATAATATTTATATCCACAGGTTTGTCCACATCTTCATGTTTATGGAGAAAAGCAACTTGAAAATGAATGTCAAATGGATCCATTATTTTTTATCTGTCAAAATAAGGCTGTGGATAACTGTGAAATCAGATATAAACATTATGAACACCGCATTTTTGAATGAAAAACAGGACCTTGTCCATTTTATGAAGGAGTTATGCACAAGTTATACACATGATTGTGGATATTGTGTATGGTTTTTCAGCCTTTTTCTTTTATTTTATATTGAAAAAATGGGCTTATTTACTTGACGTTTCCCGGTGAATTATATATAATCAACATGTTGTTTTTCAAATATTTGTAAAATAAAACTACCTTATATATAAATTAAGGTTTCATAGAAGGAGGTGCATCGAAATGAAAATGACTTATCAGCCCAAGAAAAGGCAGAGATCCAAGGTTCACGGATTCCGCAAGAGAATGAGTACTGCCGGCGGAAGAAAAGTTCTGGCTGCAAGACGTGCAAAAGGAAGAAAGAGATTATCAGCATAGGCCGCATTTATGTGGCCTTTTTTTCTCCTGATTTCATGTAAGTTGTAATTTATTATGCGGCAGACTGAGCATGATGGGGTTTACTTTAGATTAGGGAGGAAAAATGGTATTTTCAGAATCTTTAAAGAAGAATCATGATTTCCAGTATGTTTACAGAAATGGCAAAAGTTACGCAAACAAGTATCTGGTAATGTACGTATTGAAAAACAACACACAGCGAAACAGACTGGGAATATCCGCCAGTAAGAAGGTGGGCAACAGCGTCGTAAGGCACAGGTTCGCCAGACTGGTGAGAGAGAGTTACCGGCTACACGAGAATATATTTAATAGTGGTTTAGATATAGTAGTCGTTGCAAGAAAAAGTGCTGCTTCGGTCGGTTATTTTGAGATCGAAAGCGCATTATTACATCTTTCGGGCCTTCATCACATTCTTTGTGACGAAGTGTAGATTTAGAAATTGATATGAAAAAATTACTAATTTATCTTATTAAATTCTATAGAAGCTATATTTCTCCGATGAAAAGCACAAAATGCCCTTATTTTCCGACCTGTTCCGAATACGGACTGGAGGCCGTTGAGAAGTACGGCGCTTTTAAGGGCGGGTTGATGGCGATTTGGAGAATATGCAGATGTAATCCTTTTTCGAAAGGTGGTTATGACCCTGTTCCGTAACGGAGAAGCAGCAGGCTGAACTGTTGCATTACAAAGAACAGGAAGATTTAAACAGTTGAGAAAACATGATTTCAAGGAGGTAAATCGATAGTGTCAAATATTTTGTTAACCCAGGACACCGGTAAGATACTCGGTCCCATTTCGAAGCTTCTGGGTTATATTATGGAGGGTATCTTCTTTGTCATTGATAAGATCGGTATCCCTAATATTGGACTTGCTATTATTTTGTTTACGATCGTAATGTATCTTCTTTTGATGCCGCTTACGATCAAGCAGCAGAAGTTCTCCAAATTGTCTGCGAAGATGAATCCGGAGCTGCAGGCTGTTCAGGCCAAGTATAAGAACAGGAAAGACAATGATGCCATGATGGCAATGAATATGGAGACGAAGGCCATCTATGCGAAGTACGGTGTTTCGCCCACCGGTAACTGTCTGCAGGTGATCGTCCAGATGCCGATCCTGTTTGCTCTCTACCGGGTCATCAACGGTATGCCCGCTTATGTAGACAAGATCAAAGAAGCCTTCTTCCCTCTGGTGGACAACCTGATCGCACAGGCAGGGAGCACGGAATTTATCAAAACATTTTCACAGGCCGGTTATTACGGCAAACAGTTCGAGAATGAGTCTTTTGTAAACGGTGTCACTACTTATGTGCAGAACACTTTTATTGATGTACTGAACAAGGCATCGACGGCAGAATGGCTCAGCATCAAAGATAAATTCCCGAGTCTGTCGGAAGATGTGGATCATACGCTTGGATTATTGAACCAGTATAATAACTTTTTGGGATTGAATATCGGTAATTCACCTTCCTATATTGTGAAAGAGTCCATCAGCACAGGTTCTTATCTGATGATATTGGCGGCTATTTCGATTCCTGTTCTGTCGGCTGTGACCCAGTGGATCAACGTGAAGCTGATGCCGCAGCAGGATGTCCAGTCGGATAATAAGAACGATACACAGAATACCATGATGCAGTCCATGAAGACAATGACAATGATGATGCCTATCATGTCTGCCGTTTTCTGTTATACACTGCCTGCAGGTCTCGGTCTTTACTGGGTAGCCGGTGCTGTTGTGAGAAGTATCCAGCAGGTTGTGATCAACAAACATATTGATAAGCTGGATCTGGACGAGATCATTAAGAAGAATGAAGTCAAAGCCAAGAAGAAAATGGAAAAAGCAGGTGTCAAAGCCGAGCAGATGGCAGCTTACGCCAACATGAATACGAAGAAGGTAAGCACTGCTGCCAAAGCGTCGTCCACTCCTTCCATGACAGCTGAGGAGAAGGAAGAAGCAGTGAGAAAATCCACAGAGTATTATAACAAAAATGCCAAACCCGGAAGTATGATGTCCAAGGCTAACATGGTGAAGCAGTATAACGAGAAAAATAATAAGTAGTATTGGTGCGATGTGTTATAGTAAACGAAATTTCTAATGTTGTTTACTATAGATTGATTTTGTGTAGAAATGGAGGATTTAGTATTTATGGAATTTATTGAAATATCCGCAAAGACAGTGAATGATGCGATCACGGAAGCGTGTCAGAAATTTACCGTGACCAGTGATAAACTGGAATATGAAGTTGTAGAAGAAGGTTCCTCCGGATTTCTGGGAATAGGCGCGAAGCCGGCCATTATCAAGGCGAGAGTGAAATCTTCCATACAGGATACCGCCAGGGATTTCCTGAAAGATGTTTTCGAAGCCATGGATATGACAGTTGTTGTAGATGTAAAATATGATGAGATTGAGAATTCCATGGAAATCGACTTGAGCGGTGACGATATGGGCGTCCTGATCGGTAAGAGAGGGCAGACACTGGATTCCCTGCAGTACCTTGTATCGCTGGTAGTGAACAAGAATGTTGAGAATTATATCAGAGTTAAGGTAGATACCGAGAATTACCGTCAGAGAAGGAAAGAAACCCTTGAGAATCTGGCAAAGAATATTTCTTATAAGGTTAAGAGGACGAAGAGACCGGTATCTTTGGAGCCGATGAATCCTTACGAGAGAAGGATCATACATTCCGCACTCCAGAATGATAAGTATGTTACAACACACAGCGAAGGGGATGAGCCGTTCAGACATGTGGTGGTTGTTTTAAAGAAGTATGACAGAAACAGATAATATTAAATAAGTTAAAAAACGGCAGGATATTTCAATCTTGCCGTTTTTAGTATATATTATAGTAAACATCCATCATGCTCAGCCTGCCGTCTGGCGAAAGTCGATTAATTTTAATTTTATATAGAATGAGGTTATGATAGATATGAAAACAGACACGATCGCGGCGATCGCGACAGCCATGTCTGATTCCGGAATCGGCATCATACGTGTCAGCGGTGATCAGGCGTTTACAGTCGTTGATAAAATATACAGAAATAAAAAGAATGAGAGAGTGTTGACAAAGTATGTCACTCATACGATACACTATGGATTTATCGTAGATATCAATATAACAGAAGAGAATGAAACGATTATAGATGAGGTTATGGTCACGGTGATGAAGGCTCCCCGCAGTTATACGACGGAAGATACGGTGGAGATCAACTGTCATGGCGGTATTCTTATGATGAGAAAGATTTTGGATACTGTCATAAAGGAGGGGGCAAGGATCGCCGAACCGGGAGAATTTACGAAGCGGGCCTTTTTAAATGGAAGAATCGACCTGTCCAAAGCGGAAGCCGTTATGGATATCATCCATGCCGGAAATGAATTCGCCCTGCAGTCCTCTGTAAAGCAGCTAAAAGGTTCCGTATCTGATAAAATAAGAAAACTCAGGGAAGATATCCTCTATGAAATCGCCTATATAGAATCTGCTCTGGATGACCCGGAACATATCAGTCTGGACGGTTACCATGACAGACTGTCAGCAAAAACAGAATCTGTCAGCAGTGAGCTGCGCGCTCTTCTTCATTCTGCAGATGATGGGAGAATGCTGCGGGAGGGTATTAACACAGTGATCGTGGGAAAACCGAATGCGGGTAAATCTTCTATTTTAAATCTGATGGTAGGAGAAGAGAAAGCGATTGTGACAGATATCGCGGGAACAACCAGAGATACGCTGGAAGAAGTTATTTCTCTTGGTGGTATTACTTTAAATATCGTCGATACTGCCGGTATCCGCAATACACAGGATGTGGTGGAAAAGATTGGTGTGGAGAGAGCGAGAAAGATTTCTGCAGATGCGGATCTGATCCTTTACGTGGTGGATTCTTCCCTTCCACTGGATGAAAACGATCGGGATATCATGCGTATGATACAGGATAAGAATACGATCATACTGCTGAATAAGTCGGACCTTGAAGAAGTCGTATGTGAAAATGAGATTTTGAAAGAAATCAGGAATACATGCGCTGGTCTTTGTGAAAAAGTGAAAATTGTCAAGACTTCTGCCAGAATGGATTCCGGTATGGAAGAAGTTATGGATTTGATCAGAGAAATGTTCTTTCACGGGAAAATATTGTATAATGATCAGGTGTATATCACAAATATGCGTCATAAAGAGGCGATCCGGGAAGCTCTTGACAGTATGAATCAGGTTGAGAAGAGTCTGGAAATGGATATGCCGGAAGATTTTTATTCTATTGATCTGATGAGTGCATATGCATCGCTTGGACGCATTATCGGAGAAGAAGTGGGAGATGATCTTGTGAATGAGATTTTCTCTAAATTTTGTATGGGTAAATAAATAGAGGACAAAATATGCCAAAGACGTTTGATAAATCTTATGTACAGGAAAAAGTAGATGTATGTGTAGTCGGAGCGGGACATGCTGGATGTGAAGCGGCGCTTGCGTGTGCAAGACTGGGATTAAAGACGGTGATCTTTACGGTCAGTGTGGACAGTATTGCCTTAATGCCCTGTAATCCTAATATCGGAGGAACTTCCAAAGGGCATCTAGTCCGTGAGATTGATGCTCTGGGTGGAGAGATGGGCAAAAATATTGATAAAACTTTTATCCAGTCGAAGATGCTAAACAGGTCAAAAGGTCCTGCCGTGCATTCTCTTCGTGCGCAGGCAGATAAAGCAGAGTACTCCAGAGAAATGCGTAAGGTTTTGGAAAATCAGGAGAATCTTACGATCAAGCAGGCGGAGGTCTGTAAAATCTTAACAGAAGATTACAACTGTTATTCAAGTGAAGAATGTATTGCTACTAAGAAAATAACTGGTGTTATGACTTTTACGGGTGCTGTTTATGAGTGTAAGGCGGCTATCTTGTGTACCGGCACTTACTTAAAAGCGAGATGTCTGTGTGGGGAAGCCATTACCTATACGGGACCGAATGGTCTGCAGGCTGCTGATCATTTGACGGAATCTCTTGAAAGTCTTGGCATAGAGATGAGAAGATTCAAAACCGGTACGCCGGCCAGAATGGATGGCAATTCGATTGATTATAGTAAGATGGAAGAGCAGTTTGGAGACGAGAAAGTGATTCCTTTTTCTTTTTCCACGGATCCGGAAGATGTACAGATCGACCAGGTTTCCTGCTGGCTGACTTATACGAATGAAAAAACACATGATATTATAAGGTCAAATCTGGACAGATCACCGATTTATGCGGGAATTATCGAGGGAACAGGTCCCAGGTACTGTCCTTCTATTGAAGATAAGGTGGTGAAGTTTTCCGATAAGGAAAGGCATCAGGTTTTTATTGAACCGGAGGGAATCCATACCAGTGAAATGTATGTAGGAGGTATGTCTTCCTCTCTTCCGGAAGATGTGCAGCTTGCAATGTACCGCACTGTGCCCGGTCTGGAACATTGTAAAATCGTGAGAAATGCCTATGCCATCGAATATGACTGTATCAATCCAAGACAGTTGTATCCTACTTTGGAATTTAAAGATATTAAAGGATTGTTCAGCGGCGGACAGTTTAACGGAAGCAGTGGATATGAGGAGGCTGCTGCCCAGGGGTTAATAGCGGGAATAAATGCGTCTCTTACAATTTTCGGAAAACAACCGGTTGTTATTGATCGTTCTCAGGCATATATAGGGGTGTTGATTGATGATCTGGTGACGAAAGAAAACTTTGAACCGTACCGTATGATGACGTCAAGAGCAGAATATCGACTGTTATTGCGTCAGGATAATGCCGACCTTCGTCTTCGCCGGATCGGTTATGAGGTGGGATTGGTTTCTGAGGAGATTTACACGAAGACACTGCACAAGAAAAAAATGATAGAAGAGGAAATTAACCGTCTGAAAAATACTGTTATCGGTGCGGCTAAGGAGAATCAGGAATTTCTGACTGCCCATGGAAGTGCTCTCTTAAAGACAGGTACAAATCTGGCGGAACTCATGTGCCGTCCTGAGCTCAGCTATGAAAAACTGGCAGAAATCGATCCGAAACGTATTCCTCTCCCTGATGATGTGATAGAGCAGGTAGAAATTGAAGTGAAGTATGAAGGCTATATCGAAAGGCAGATGCGTCAGGTAGAGCAGTATAAGAAAATGGAGAAGAAAAAGATTCCGGCTGATCTGGATTATAACGATATCAGTTCATTGCGGCTGGAGGCGAGACAAAAATTGATCGCTTATAAGCCTGTTTCGGTGGGACAGGCTTCGAGGATTTCCGGAGTTTCGCCGGCTGATATTTCTGTGTTGTTGATCTATTTGGAGCATTATCATAGAGTGTGAGACAACATGAATCAATTCATACCTGTATATGTAAAAAATGCTATATAAATGTTATTACATTATTTCTGGGAGAATAGAAGATGGCTGATATTTTACAAAAGTACGATCTTAGACAGTTTCATAAGGATTTGGAGGAACTTCATATCATATTGTCCGATTCTCAGATTGAGCAGTTTCTTATTTATTATGAAATGCTGATAGAGAAAAATAAGGTTATGAATTTAACTGCTATTACGGAATTTGATGAGGTTATGAAGAAACATTTTATCGACAGTCTTTCTCTTGTGAAGGCTTATGACAGTAGAGATAATCTCCCGATTTCTGTTATTGATATCGGAACAGGAGGTGGTTTTCCGGGAATTCCGCTTAAGATTGCTTTTCCTCACTTGAAGGTGACTTTGATGGATTCTTTGAATAAGCGGGTTGATTTTTTAAAGGAAGTAATAGAAGAGCTTGATTTGAGTGATATTGATGTAATTCATGGAAGAGCGGAGGATTTTGCAAAACCTGGTCAGTTGAAAGAGCAGTATGATCTGTGTGTATCAAGGGCGGTAGCCAATCTGTCTGTTCTTTCGGAATATTGTCTTCCATATGTTAAGGTTGGCGGAAAGTTTATCTCCTATAAGTCTGAGAAGATCGTAGAAGAGATGAAAGACGCTGAGTATGCGATTCAGGTATTGGGGGGCAGAATCGGGGAACAGGTTTCTTTTACGCTTCCTGATTCGGATTTGTTTCGCAATTTGTTTGTAGTTGAAAAGTGTGATCTGACACCTGCTAAATATCCAAGAAAAGCCGGGATGGCAAGTAAGAAGCCGTTAAAAAGGGGGTAATCCCCCTTTTTATTGAAGATGAAGTTGTAATTTTAAAGCGTCCTGCAATACCTGTGAAAAATTTATATTTCTTTCCAATGCGGCAGCATTTAGCCATGCAGGCAATGTTACGGTACGATTAACGGAGCGGTTTAAATGGGCCTGTCGGATTGAAGGCATAAAAACATCAACTAATACAGCATACTCGTTAGATTCTGTTTTTATTTTAGAAAGAGGAGTAGGAGCGGGTATTTCTTCCTCATCTTCTTCAAGACCATAAAGGACACAGCCAAGAAGTTCTCTTGCAGATAAGAGAGCATCGTCATCATTAACACCGCTGGTTGCACATTTTAAATCTGGAAAATCAACAGAAATTTCCTGTCCAGGTTCGTAAGTAAAAACAGCGGGATAAAAGTAGCGTTCTACTTTTTTCATGCAAATGACCTCCTTAATATAATTATGTAGATATTGTGATATATTATATAAATTTTAGTCCTGACTGTTCTTCAATCCGTTTTAGTGTTTTTATAGGAATGTCTTTGTCAGGATGTTTTATGGTAGTACGTCCTTTTTTAATTGGATGTTTATATTGATGGTGACTACCTTCAACATTTACTTCGTACCAGCCATCCGCTTTGAGTATTTTAATAACTTCTCTTGATGAATAGCTTTTCATTCGTATTTCCTCCTGACAATATTATAAAAACACATATAAAAATATTTGTCAATCTTTTAGTAATGAATTCAAATAACACCCTGCCTCATATGCCTTCTTCAAGAAAATCTCAGGTTCAGGATCATAGGAATTTACTTCAAGCACAACAGGTCCTTCATAGGGAGAATCTGCCAGTATTTTCATAACAGATTTCCATGAGATATTACCTTCACCCGGAAGTCTGTGGAAATCAACGGATGCATTGTTGTCATGAAGATGGACTGCATAGATACGATCCTGATATTTCTTCATGATATCAGGCGTCTCTTCTCTCCAGATGATGTTGGCGTGTCCTGTGTCAAAGCAGAGAGCGAGAAATTCCGCAGGATATTTTTCAAACAGACGATCCCATATTTCCAGCATATATTCACTGGGCATGTCAAATAAATTTTCCAGACAGATTCTGACATTTTTTTCCAGGCAATAGGGCATGAGTTCATCAAATGACTTGTATACGCAGTTATAAAAATTTTCTTTTGTCTCCGGTTTTTCGAGAATGGTAAAATGCGGCGGATACAGGTGAAGTACAATTTCATGAACTCCGAGGCAGACGGCCATATCCACGCGGTTTTTGATCAGTTCTACGCCGGCTTTGCGGTTGTATTCCCAGTCGGATGTGTAGTCTCTGCGATAGTGTTCTCTTCTGATATTTACATTTTTCCGGCTTCCCTTTGAAGCGTGAAGGGCTTTTCCCTGTAAACCGCATTCGTCCATCCATTCTCTGATCTGCTGCATTTCAAAGGAAGAATAGATATAGTCTCCTTCCCATTCATGACACCAGTGAATGTGTGTGAATCCGGCATCTGCAATTTTCCTGAGTATGGAATGTAATTGTTCCAGTTCTGGTTGTTCTCCCATGAAATCTGTGGAGATGGCAAGTTCGATGTTGTTCATTTTTATGATGATGCCTCTTTCTTTATTTTGATTTTTGTAATCAATAGTATTGAGAATGTTATTGATTCGTTATTATAAAAAAGAGCGGCAAAAGTTCCGCTCTTTTTATACAATGATCAACATTCCAGTGACAGCACAATATCCTGTTCGTAGTCGCCGAAGGTTTTGCCGAAAATATTAAATCCGCCGATATATTTGGCGTCGGGTTTGTTGCCGATGCGTACCGTGACGAAGGATTTCTGGTTGAGGCCAAGCTGGTCTACGGTTACATCTTTCACATGTACCTCATTCACATAGCATCCGTCTTTGCGTAATTCCCAGTTTACCAGCATACCGTATTGTGTGGAGCCGTTGGGCCAGATGGCGCTTGTCAGTCTGCCGCGTCTGTGGCCGAAGTCGCCGGGGCATGTCCAGGTTCCGCAGTCCACGCCGTTCATCCAGACTGTGATATCCGACTTCCAGTCTTCACGAAAGCCGGGCGCTTCGGAACAGATTTCCATTGTCAGGCAGATTCTTTTTACATCATCGTTGCTGAAAAGGCCGTTGGCAAACTTATATTCTACAAATCCTGCCGAGGACCAGAGAAGTCCAGCGTTGATCCTTTCGGGGAGATAGAAGCTGTACTCCTGATCCTCATTGCCGATCACACCGTCTACGCCGACCAGTCCGCAGGTCGGATGAACATTGCATTCCGAATACATGCCCACAGGCATTTCGCTGCTGAAGACTTCCCTGACATTGTTATCTCTTCTGATCAATCTGACTGAGACGGAGTCGATCTTTCTGCTGCATAATTTGGAAGAACCTCTTGCACCCGGTCTTTCTTCCATGCGGATCAGTCCTGCTTCTTCCAGAATTTTGAGGTGAAAAGCAGCGCTGGATGCAGGAATATCCATGATGCGTGCGATATCGCCGATGATCAGACAATCTTCATATAGAAGCTGTAGAATCTTCAACCGGATCGGAGAAGAGAATGCGCGCCCTATGGCACAGACTTCTTCTTCGTTATTGATTTCATAGTTTTTAAATTTAGCCATCTTCTTATCCTGTCTTATCTTGTCAAATGCATGATGGAAGTTTACTATAAGTTAATTCTCTGTCTAAATCAAACTATAGCATATATAAGTTTGTGCGTCAAATGATTCTGTTATAACAATAATTCTGTAAAAATATAGATAGGTATAATGATAAAAAATATTATTTGTGTTTTTATTATTGGAAAAATATACAAAATAACTAAAAAATATATAAAAATTAAAATTATGTTGACAGTATGCATTATATAATATATCCTGTAAGCACATAACAACAGTTATATTGTTTTTAATATAATTATTTAGTTTAGAAAAAGGTATAAGAAACAATATAACTGTAATAAGCTATCAACGGCCGTGTAGCAGTTATGGTAAAAATTTATCAAAAGCAGAAGGAGGATATTATTATGAAGCGTAAATGGTTAGCGGCATTATTGGCTCTGACAATGACAGCGGGTCTATTATCCGGATGCGGCGGTGGCGGCAGTAATGCAGGATCGACGGCAGGTACAGATGCGCCTGCAGCAGAGGCGGACTCCCCGGAAGAATCGGGGGGGGGTAATACGGAAGCGGCTGACGCAGAAGGTGAAGCGTCAGGTGATACAGCAGATGTAAATGAAGACGGTACTGTAAATAACCCGGAAGCCGTACAGGTGGATGAGAACAAGCTGGTATTCTGGTCTCTGTTCAGCGGCGGTGACGGTGGTTTCATGGATGAGATCATTGCTGATTACAATTCTAAAGGACCGAGCAAGGAAGTACAGTCCATCATGCTGGTATGGGCAGACTACTATACGAAGCTGCAGACTGCAGTTGCAGCCGGCAAGGGTCCTGACATCGGTGTATCCCATGTATCCAAGCTTCCCGAGCTTGTAGATCAGGGTGTTGTAGAGCCGATTGATTCTTATTTGGAGCAGATGGGATTTGATATGAGTTCTGTATATGCGTCTAATTCTATCGACTCCGTAACCTTTGACGGACAGATTTATGCAATTCCGTTAGATACGCACGCAGAGATTCTTTATTATAATACAGACATCCTTGAGAGAGCAGGGGTTGCTTTGAATGCTGACGGTCAGCTGGATATCAACAGCTGGGATGAATTTAAGGCGATTATGGATCAGTGTAAGGCAGTTCTGGAAGATGGCGAGACAACACTTTCGATGACGAATGCGGGCGATGATCCGTATCGTATCTGGTGGGCTACTTATTTCCAGATGGGCGGAACGCCTCTCGTAAATGATGACGGCACAGAAGTGACGCTTGATATGGATATTGCGAAGAAAGCTGCAGAAACCGTGAAATCTTTATTCGAAGATGGTTATATTATCGAAGGTATTGATGATCACCAGCAGCTTTTCCAGAGCGGCAAGGCAGCTTTTGCTACCTGCGGAACCTGGGCTACAGGCGCATTCGAGAAGACGGAAAACCTGAATTTTGGTGCACAGGCATGGCCGAAACTGTTTGACAATGATTCCTGCTGGGCTGATTCCCATACAATGATCCTTCCGGTAAATCCTGACAGAACAGAAGAAGAGACGCTTGCAGCGGTAGAGTTCCTGGTTGGAGCATCCGGTGACGGCGGCACGATCTGGGCAGGTTCCGGACAGATTCCTTCTAACATGAGCGTACTGGAGAGCGACGAATATCTGGGTATGCCTTACAGAAGCAGTTACAAGTCTGCGTTACAGACAGCTGTATTACCGTCTAAGAATCCTCATTTCTATGCGATGAAGGACGGTATCATCGAGAATCTGAATACTTATTGGACTAATGTAGCTGATGTTGACACTGCTATTCAGGGTCTTTATGACGAGTTAGAATCCAATTTGGATTAAGCTTATCGATAACTTAAGGGGGAGCATAGACTGCTCCCCTTTTCTGTCTTAGTTGCATGAAAGGAAGGATACGATCTATGAGTAAAGCAAGAAAACGAAGAACTTTCCTGACGGCGATAGCCTTTATTCTCCCGTTTTTTATCTTATATACTGTCTTTACGATCTGGCCGGTCATTCAGGGATTCTATGTAAGCTTACATAAATGGGGTTTGATGGGAAAACAGAGTTTTATCGGTTTCGATAACTATGTAAAATTTATTGGGGATAAGAATTTTTGGAAGGCATTAAAGGCGACTACTTTCTTCGTGATCATTACAACGCCGATGCTGGTGATTCTGGCGATGGTTCTGGCCATGTTGGCAAACCGTGTGACAAAGATGAAGAAGAGTCTTCGTATCATCTATTATCTGCCCAGCGTGCTTTCGGTATCTGTTGCATCTTTTATTGCAAAATATGTATTTACACCGTACAGAGGTCTTGTCAATGGTGTGCTTCATTCTACCGGGCTTATTGCTGCGGATGTGGAACCGCAGTGGCTGCAGGATCCGAATCTTGTGTGGATCACGATTTCGGTCATGACCGTGTGGTGGACGATCGGTTTCAGTATGCTTTTGTTCCTCTCTGCTTTGCAGGATATCTCTTTTGATATCTATGAGGCGGCGATGATAGACGGGGCTTCGAGTAAGCAGCTTCTCTTCTATGTGACGATCCCGCTCTTGAAGCCGACTTTGTGGCTTGTATCTTTACTGCAGCTGATCGCATGTTTCAAGGTATTTGGTCAGATTCAGCTGATCACGGGCGGCGGACCTGGTTCTACCACGCGGCCGCTGATCCAGTATATTTATGAGACGGCTTTCGGTAAAAATAATATGGGCTATGCGGCTGCTATGTCCTACGTATTATTTGCGATTCTGCTGGTGCTTTCCATTGTGCAGCAGGCTCTGCAGAGGAGAGGGGAGGATTAGAATATGATCAAGAAGAAAACACCCGGTTATTGGGCTTTGAATGTGATATCTGTTTTTCTGGCCGTTATTTTTATCGGTCCGGTCATCTGGGCGCTCGCGGTGTCCTTCCAGATCGAAGGTAAGCAGATCGTGTCGGTGTTTGACTGGTTTAAGCCGCCTTATACGCTGCAGAATTATCCGGAGATTATTTTGAATTCTTCTGTGCCGGTCTGGTTAAAAAACAGTTTGATCATTGCTGTCATTACAACCGCTTTGACAGTGATCTTTTCCGCGCTGGCTGCTTATGCGATCGCGAAACTGCCTTTTAAGGGAAGCAATCTTATCTTTATGTATTTTATGCTTGGTCTGATGGTGCCGGGTGAGGCGACGATCGTTCCTCTGTTTATCACAGTAAACGGAATGCATATGATCGACAGTTATGCGGGTATGATATTGCCGTCCATTGCGGGTTCCATGACATTGATCATTATGGTTTCCTTTTTCAAGGGACTGCCGACGGAGCTTTTGGAGGCTGCCAGGATTGACGGGGCCAATGAGCTGAGAACCTTTTTTGTGATCGCACTGCCTTTGTCGAAGACGATCATCTCTACGGTTTGTATCTTTTCCTTTATCGGCAGCTGGAACAACTACCTGTGGCCGTTGTTGTGTGCGATGAATGAAAGTCTCTTCACGCTTCCGATCGGTATTCCGACTTTTGCCGGTACTTATACAGTGGACTATGTGCGTCCGCTGACTGCAAGTATGGTGGCATCTTTGCCGATGATCATTATTTATGTGATATTTGAGAAACAGATCGTGGCAGGTATTACGGCAGGTGCAGTGAAGGGTTGACAGAGAACAGCAGATGGAGGAGCAGTGGCGGGAATGGGTATTGCGGCAGGTGCAGTGAAGGGTTGATAAGAAGCAGTGTCAGGCGGCTGGCAGACAGGGGGAATATAGAGTATGGATGCCGAAGGAAAGGTTTCAACAGGAAGAAAAAGGGAGATTGATATTTTAAAAGGAATTCTGACGATTACCATGATCCTGTGTCATTCAATTCAGTTTTTCGGGGTGGAAAAAGATCCGGTTCAGGGATTGCTGGTCAATGTGATCAATCTCACTACTTTCTCCGGTTTCGTGTTTTGTTTCGGTTATGTGGGGGAGATGGCTTATTTTCAAAAAAGCTGGCCGACGGCTGCAAAGAGGATGTGCAAAAATGTGCTGCGTATCCTGATCGCTTTCTACCTGTCGGGAATTGCCTATGTGGCTCTTGTGGAAGGAAAGATCTTCCGTATGGATTTTATCCGGGAGGTGTTGTTTTTGCAGAAATATCCGGGATGGTCGGAATTTCTTGTGTCTTTCTCGGCCATGCTTTTGATCGGCATTGTCTGTTTTCCTGTTTTTAAAAGGATGAATGGTAAGATTTTGATCTTATGTGCGCTCATAAGCGGTGGTTTCTGTTTTCTTCCTTATGAGAGGATTACGAATTCCTGGCTGGCTTTGCTGGTCGGTTCCAGACATTTTGTTACGTTTCCGGTTCTGCAGTACAGTATTTTCTTTGCGGCCGGTGTCTGGTTTTGTAAGAATAAGATCCGGTGGAAGTGGCAGCTTCTTGTATTATGTATCTGTCTGGGGATTCCCTGTTTCTATTTTTATGCGCAGACGGGATATCTGCCGGAACGTTTTCCGGTTTCTCTGTGGTATCTGTTCGGTGGATGTTTATTTGTATACTTGTATTATGTTCTGGCCTGTTTTTTGGAGAAGGTGCGAGGCAGGATCGGTAAGAAGGTGATCGGCTGTTTTGAGCGAATCGGTGCGCAGTCTTTGTTTTATCTGCTGTTCAGTAATTTGATGATCTTCGCGCTGGACTGCTCGAGTTTCAGTTTCCGGTCTGTGGGGTACGGTTATACTTATTTTATTGTTATACTGTTGGTGACAGGTTATTTTATACATATTCTGCCGGTAGTTCATTTTAAATCTTAAGTGATAAAGAGAGGAGAGTTTAAGTTATGAAGTATTATGTAAAGGATTATCCCAGGCCGCAGTTTGTGAGGGATAATTGGGAGAATCTTAACGGAGCATGGGATTTTCGCTTTGACGATGACAATGTCGGAGAGCGGGACAGGTGGTATGAGGGCTTTGAGAAAGAGCATGAGATTCAGGTTCCTTTTACCTATGAGACGAAGCTGAGCGGTATTGAGGATGAGAGACGTCATGATCATATCTGGTATGCGAAGAAGATCAGCGTTGACGGCAGCAGACTGGAGAAGGAGAATTTTGTGATTCACTTCGAGGGAAGCGATTTTCTGACAACTCTGTGGGTGAACGGACAGAAGGCAGGCAGTCACAGGGGCGGCTATGCGAGATTTTCTTTTGATATTACCAATCTGGTGAAGGACGGAGAGAATGAGCTGGTAGTGAGGGTGGAAGATACTTTTGACATGCAGCAGCCGAGAGGAAAGCAGCGCTGGTGTGATGAGAATTATCAATGCTGGTATGTGCAGACGACAGGATTGTGGAAGACGGTGTGGACGGAGTATGTGCCGAAGGTAAGTTTAAAGGCTGTCAAGATGACGCCGCATCTGGAAGAATGTACGCTGGAAGTGGAGTATCAGGTTGATGCACCTGATTGCATGTGGGACGGAAGCCTGAGCGTGGAGGCGACGGTTACTTTTGACGGTAAGTTTATCAATAAGGTGTGCACGGCGGTGGTGTCGGAGCATGTGAATACAACGATCGACATTTCAAAGAAGAACAGCGGTTATGCGTGGATCGTGAAGATGTGGAGCCCGGAAGAGCCGAATCTGTATGATATCACTTTTAAGGTTGTAAAAGATGCGGAAGTAGTGGACACGGTCGGTTCTTATTTCGCAATGCGTGAGATCCGGATCGAGCAGAGAAATATTCTGCTGAATGGCAGGCCGCTTTATCAGAGGCTGATCCTGGATCAGGGTTATTGGAAGGATTCCCATTTGACACCACCCAGCGAGGAGGCGCTGATCGAAGATATTGATAAGATTCATGCGCTGGGATACAACGGGCTGCGGAAACATCAGAAGACGGAAGATGAGAGATTCTTATACTGGTGTGATGTGAAGGGCATGCTGGTATGGAGTGAGATGGCTTCTGCTTATGATTTCTCTGATTATGCGGTGGAAGAGTTCACGAGAGAGTGGCTGGAGATCGTGAAGCAGAATTACAATCATCCCTGTATCATTACATGGACGCCGTTTAATGAATCCTGGGGGATCAGTCAGGTGGAGACCTGTGATCGTCAGCAGCATTTCACAGAAGGTATCTACTATCTGACCAAGAGTATTGACAGGTATCGCCCTGTGATCGTCAATGACGGTTGGGAGCATACGATCTCCGATATCCTCACGCTGCATGATTATGAGGAAGTGGGTAAGCTCTTGAAGAAGCGTTATGTTGATTGTGAGGAAGAGATCTTCGATACGGAAGTATATCACAGCCTCTTTAAGTCAGCTATGGCGAATGGTTATGACTATATTGGTCAACCGGTTATCATCAGTGAATACGGCGGTATCGCTTTTAACAATGATGACAGCGGATGGGGCTATGGCAATAAGGTGAATACAGAAGAAGATTTCATCAGGAGATTTGATAAGATCACTACGGCTGTTAAGGAGATTCCTTACGTGTGTGGTTACTGTTATACACAGGTGACAGACGTGCAGCAGGAGATCAACGGTCTGATGGATATTGACCGGAACTTTAAGGTGAATGCTGATGTGATCAAGGAGATCAATGAGCGTCAGATTGGATATTGGCGACAGATATATACGAAACCTGTAGCGGACTGCTGATATCATTATAGTAAACAAAATTTCTAATGTTATTTATTATAAAACCGGAAAGACAGTAAATATGCTGCTGTCTCTCCGGTTTCTTATATCAGGATCATAAGAACATTTCAACTTCTCTTAACACTTCGTCCGGGGATTCGAGGTGAGGAAAATGTTTTGTCTGGGGAATATAGATATCTTCGATCGCCGGATTGTAATATTTGTAATTCTCGATCGTAGTCTGTATTTCTTTTTCTTTCTCGCCGCCGATCATTAGGATGCTGTTGTCGATCTCTTTCAGTTCATGAAGAATATTCATATTCATATATTTGCCAAGATAGCTGGCGAATGCAAATTTAGCATTATACCTGCCGACATGAGCAGCCTCCAGATAGTTGTAGATATATTTCTCTTTAATCTCGCCGGGCTGACAAAAGTACTCTTCCTCAAAAGATTTGCGGATCATATATCTGTTGGCAAAGATATGGTAGGTAAAAGTTCCTACGACCGGCAGCTCAAAGAAGAATTTCAAAAGCATGGTCTGTTTGGACGGAATCTGGTTCTGCAGATAAAGGTTCTGAGGATTGATGCAGATCAGTTTATTATACAGTTCCGGATTGTTGTGACAGGACATGATGATAAACGGAACAGATTCTCCTGTCACGATGACGGATGTCTTCTTGCCAATTACGTTTTTGATAAAGTCGCTGATCAGCTGTTCATAAATATTGCCGGTGTAGGTCATGGATGGTTTGTCAGATAATCCGTATCCCAGCAGATCAATGGAATAAATCTCATGTTTATCGGTGAGATTATTGATCAGTCTGTGGTATTCATAATTGGAACTTCCTACGGTCAGATCATGTACGAAGAGAAGAGGGGTTCCGCTTCCTTTCTTCTGGTATCTGATCTTACCGAAGCGCCATTCATAGTAGCGGTTTTCTGAATTGCCCAGTAGATTTTTGACAGTGCCAAGGGACGTATGAATCCTGTTCATGACGTGCATTGCACTGATGGAGGATGCTGTTAAGATTACGGCTGTGGCTGCTTTTTTGTTCATAGTGTTGCTCCTTTTGCATTATTATGAGAGTGCGTTTTTTGGACAATTTTTGACACATTCCATACAGAGAATGCATTCTGTTGCGTTTTTCCGTTTTCGTGAGTTGTCTGTTACATCAACGTCCATCGGGCATATTCTTCTGCATTTTTCACATGAAACACATTTGTCCCGGTTACATGTAATGCGGATGAGCGAAAAGTAACTCATCGGTTTCAAAAATACCGTGATCGGGCAGATATATTTGCAAAATGCCCTGTTGTCCTTAAACAGAAATGCCAGTGCGATGCCTGTCAGATAGTAGAGGATATTTCCAATCAGGAATGACCAGAACATTATCTTCTCCATATTACCTGTATGAGTGAGAAACAGTGCCGCTACATAAATGAGAGATACGGTAAAGGTAATATATCTGATGAAGCCGATTTTCTTTCTCGGTCTGCGCGGTTCTTTGTAGGGAAGAAAATCAAGGATCATGGCTGTCCAACATGCATACCCACACCAGCCTCTGCCAAAGACAAGAGGACCGAATATCTTGGCGACTGCATAGTGGATTGTCGCGGCTTCAAATACGCCTGTAAAGAGATAGTACCAAAAACCTTCTATCTGCATGTTCTCATTACAGATCAATCCGAGATAGACAAGCATGTAGAGACCGACTAACAGCTGAACAATTCTGCGGGCATATTTATAGTTGTGCAGAAACAGAAGAATGCCCAGCGTTATGGCAGTACCTATGTAGCTGAAGTTGAATAAGTAAAAAAGATTGTCTTTTGTCAGCCAGAGGGTGACGGCTATTGTCTCGAAGATGAGCCACATGGTCAGTGGGAGGATATATTTTTTCTTGTTTTGCAATATTTTAGTGAACCTCTTTATATGTATTCGATGTGAAACCTGTTCTTTGTCTTATCTTATAGTTAATGATATTAGAAATTTTGTTTTGGCTTGCAGGTACTTCCGTATATGACTTCTGCAGGAGCCGGAAATAGAGATTTGTTATGTCGCTTATTATATATTATATACTTAAATGGTAAAGTGTGCAATTATGAAAAGGATGGTCAGGGTTTTCATATTTTTTGTTTTGTTATATGATTAGAGTATGAATTTACAATGTGCCGGATGTTGTGCTCAGTATATTCTTTCTGGCATGGATCAGGAAAATTACAAAGTTGATTAAATAAAATGTGAGGCGGGTGATGATTGTTATGGGTAGTATGGATATGGACAGGAACAGTTATGAAGTGTTATGTGAAATACACAGTGATATGAAAAAAGAACTGGAAAAGCATCTTACAGAACTGGCTGAGAAAAGAAAAAGAATAGAAGAAATTGATTCTTATATGAATGGATTGCTCAGCAAGGAGGAAAATGATCTGCAGGTTTTCCTGCCGAGGCGGGTAGAAAACTTGTACCGTGATGACATAGAGCAGTGCAGAAAAGAAAGAGAAAAACTGATTTTGGAGTGTGACAGTCTGCAGGGATATATTCAGTCAGAGTATGAAAAGGTTGAGCGACTGGATAAATTGAAGTTTGATCTTTTGAAAATGTTACACGTGAAACAATTTTCTGCTTTGAAAGTTTCTTCTTTACAGATATTGTCCCGGCTTATTCCTGAGATCAGATCGGTTTCTAAACATATGGAAGCCAGGGATGGGGATATGATAAAAGCGAAACAGGTTTTATTAGGAATGGAGCAGGATATTGGTACGGTAATTGCGGATGTTAAAGATCTGATTTTCCATAGAAATGTTTTGTCTTCGGAATTGAATTTATTATCTGGTGAGGTAAGCCTTAATGATATGCTCTCTGAATATTTTGATGCATTACATTTGAATCGTTCTTTTTGTATTAAGGCAGATATAGATGATATCAGAATTGATCATTCTGACTTCGCCAGAGAGATTGCTTTTGTTGCTGTATATAGAATGATTGTCGAGTATATAAATGATTCTGTTTCGTACTCAGATGATCATAGGATTACGATTAAGGTGAAGAAGCAGAAGTATAAGTATTGGATAGTGATCAAGGATAATAAGGGAGGATATGACAGGAAAGAAGATAATGCGCCTGCTCATATTGAAGTTGATCATTCTGATATTGTAGAAGGCAATGTGAAGAACAACTTAAAAGCAGATCAAGTGGATGCTGGTTATTTTGACAATGAAGGTGATAGTAATTGTATTGGTAATACGGTTTCTGGATTGGACGCCATAAGGGAAATTGTATTTGTATTGGGCGGAAGTATTGATATCAAAATGGGCAGGGAGTTTACGATTGATATTAAGATACCTGATCTGGTATAGTCAAGATTGATTTATGCAATGTAAGTAAAGCCGAAGGAGAATACGACATGAGTTTACTTTATAAAAGAGCAACCATTGAAGATATAGATGTGTTAACAGAAACGAGAGTAGAAGTCTTAAGGTCGGCTAATAAATTATCCAAAGATGTTGATATGAGTGAAGTGAAAAAACAATCATATGATTATTATAAGAGGGCGCTCTGTGATGATACACATATTGCATATTTGGTATTTGATGGAGAGCGATTTGTCGGCTGCGGCGGTGTGAGCTTTTTTCAGGTAATGCCAACTTATCATAATGTAAGTGGAAATAAGGCATATATAATGAACATATACACAGAACCTGCGTATAGAAGAAGAGGGATTGCATATAGAATACTTGATTTATTGGTCAATGATATTAGAAGTAAAGGAGTTATAGCTGTTTCTCTGGAAGCCACTGAGGCAGGGCGTCCCCTTTATGAAAAGTATGGATTTGTGAAAATGAATGATGAAATGGAACTTCCTAAAAACTTTGTTTTTATGGGGTAGATTTTAAATTTGGAAATTTCTAATGCCGTTATAGTTAACGACATTAGAAATTTCGTTTACTATAACTATAAGAAGAGAGTGTTTTCATAATAATAAGACAATGTTTCACGTGAAACATTTCCTATATTTGGAGTATGGACACAAGATAATGTTTCACGTGAAACAATCCAACCCAATATATTGTGAGCAGCACCGTGAAACATCTAATTTTGTTTAGAAATCTTATTGTGAAACATTCTTTTTTAGTTAAAATGCAGTAATGAAACTAAGATATTCTTAAAACAACCGGCGACTGTTACTGTAAACAGTAAGTAGAGTATAATTTGGAAAATTTATATGGAAAGTTTATATAGATTATCCTTCTGTTTAATGATATAATCGTAAGCGGACAGAAAACAAAGTTTTTGGAGAGAAAGCGTTTTGTCGAAAAAAATAATATTTTTACAAAACGAAAGGTGAAGGTAAGTATCATTATGGGAAGAACGATTGCGATTGCAAACCAGAAGGGTGGAGTTGGTAAGACGACAACTTCCATTAATCTATCTGCTTCTTTGGCAGAGAAAGGAAAAAAAGTTTTGGTGATCGACACGGATCCGCAGGGAAATACAACCAGTGGATTCGGCATTGAAAAGAATGATCTGGATAACACAATCTACGAATTGATTCTGGGGGAATGTTCTATCAATGAATGTATCATCAAGGAAGTGATACCGGGTGTTTCGGTTATTCCGTCTAATGTCAATCTGGCGGCAGCCGAAATTGAGTTGATCGGTATTGATAAGAAGGAATACATATTAAAAAATGAAGTAGACTGGGTAAAGGATGTATTTGATTTTATCATCATTGATTGTCCTCCCTCGCTGAATCTGTTGACGATCAATTCCATGACCACGGCAGACACAGTACTGGTGCCGATTCAGTGTGAGTATTATGCTCTGGAAGGTTTGAGCCAGTTGATCCATACAGTGAATCTTGTAAAGGAAAGACTGAATCCGGAACTGGATATGGAAGGTGTTGTATTTACGATGTACGATTCCAGGACAAACCTTTCCATGCAGGTAGTGGAAAATGTGAAAAATCATTTACAGCAAAATGTATATAAAACTGTGATACCCAGAAACATAAGATTAGCTGAGGCGCCCAGTTATGGCAAGCCGATCAATCTATATGATCCGAAGTCCGCGGGAGCCGAAGCATATATGTTACTTGCCGATGAAGTGATCAATAGAAAGGGTGTATAGTGTATGGCGGCTAAAGTATCAAGGGGTTTAGGAAAAGGCTTGGATTCCCTGATTCCCATGGGATCGGGATCATCCGAAAAGAAAGCTGACAGCAAAGAGGAAAATAAAGAGAGTAAAGACGGTAAAGCGACAGAGACTGTAGTCAAGATCACACAGGTAGAACCTAACAGGGAACAGCCGAGAAAGAATTTTGACGAAGATGCGCTGCAGGAACTGGCGGATTCAATCAAGCAGTTTGGACTTTTGCAGCCTATTCTGGTGCAGGACCGGAAAACACATTATGAGATCATAGCGGGCGAGCGTCGCTGGCGGGCGGCTAAGCTGGCGGGATTAAAAGAAGTTCCTGTGATCATCCGTGACTATACGGATCAGGAGATCGTGGAAATTTCCCTGATCGAAAATATCCAGAGAGAAGATTTAAATCCGATTGAAGAAGCGCAGGCTTACAAGAGACTTTTGACAGAGTTTAACCTCAAACAGGATGAGGTTGCGGAGAGGGTTTCCAAGAGCAGAACTGCGGTGACCAACTCCATGCGACTCTTGAAACTGTGTGATGAAGTGCAGCAGATGATCATTGATGATATGCTTTCCACCGGTCATGCCAGAGCGCTGATCTCTATTGAAGATCCGGAACAGCAGTACACGATCGCACAGAAGATATTCGATGAGAAGTTAAGCGTACGCGAGGTCGAAAAACTCGTCAAGGATCTGAATAAACCGGAAAAGCCGAAGAAGGAGAGTAATAAAGAAGATAAAAGTCTGGATATCATCTATGAGGCTATCGAGGAAAAATTGAAACAGTCTCTTGGCACGAAGGTCGAGATTTCTTCCAAAGGTAACGGCGCCGGTAAACTGGAGATTGAATTTTATAATCATGACGACCTGGACAGGATTATTGAACTGCTGTCTAAATCCTGAAAAAAGGTATAGAATATTGTAGTACATGCAGATAAAATAATTGGCTGAGAAAGGTACGAATAGATGAATTATAATTTACTGGAAATGATAGGGCTGAGTGGATTTGATCTGACATATTTGTTTATTGTTTCGTATGCTCTGATTCTGATATTGATCATAATGGTGATCGTACAGGCAGTCAAGCTGAGTAAGTTGTCTAAGAAATATAAGAAGTTCATGTCAGGTAAAAATGCCAAGAGCCTGGAAAAAGACATCGTCGGTCTTTACGAGGATAACAGATTTATCAAAGCTTCTACAGAAAAAAATAAAAGCGATATCAGACTGCTGTATAAAAGACTTGCCAGTACTTTCCAGAAAGTCGGTATTGTAAAATACGATGCATTCAACCAGATGGGCGGACAGCTTAGTTTTTCACTTGCACTGCTGGATGAAAATAACAGCGGCTTTATCTTAAACTGTGTGCACAGCACGGAAGGATGTTACTCTTACACGAAAGAGATCAGAAACGGATCGTGTGACATTTCGCTGGGAGAGGAAGAAAGAGAAGCTCTGAATATTGCCATGGATATTTAGAAGACTATAAAGAGAATGTGTTTTTGCAAAAGCAGCACGAAACCATAAATCAATAATATATTAAATTGGAGGCACATTATGATAGACATTAAGTTTTTGAGAGAAAATCCGGATGTAGTTAAGGAAAATATCAAAAAGAAATTCCAGGACAGCAAACTTCCTCTTGTGGATGAAGTGATCGAGTTGGATGCAGAAGTCAGAAAAGCACAGCAGGAAGCGGATGATATCCGTGCCAGCAGGAATAAGATCTCCAAGGAGATCGGCGCTTTGATGGGACAGGGTAAGAAAGAAGAAGCGGAGGCGAAGAAAGCCGAAGTAGCGGCCAACGCAGCCCGTCTTGCAGAGTTGGAAGAAAAGGAAAACGAACTTCGTGAAAAGATCAGGAAGAATATGATGACGATTCCGAATATCATTGATCCTTCTGTTCCGATTGGTAAAGATGATTCTGAAAATGTGGAGATTCAAAAGTACGGTGAGCCGGTGGTGCCGGATTTTGATATTCCTTATCATACAGAGATCATGGAAAGATTCCATGGTGTTGATATGGATGCTGCCGGACGCGTGGCCGGAAATGGTTTTTACTATCTGATGGGTGATATCGCCAGACTGCACTCTGCTGTTATTTCTTATGCGAGAGATTTCATGATCGGCAGAGGTTTTACTTACTGTGTGCCGCCTTTTATGATCAGAAGTGCAGTGGTGGACGGCGTTATGAGTTTTGCCGAGATGGATGCCATGATGTATAAGATCGAGGGAGAAGATCTGTATCTGATCGGTACTTCGGAGCATTCCATGATTGGTAAGTTTATTGATACGATCATACCGGAGGAGGAGCTGCCTCACACGCTGACCAGTTATTCGCCCTGCTTCCGCAAGGAAAAAGGTGCCCACGGTATCGAGGAGAGAGGCGTGTACCGGATACACCAGTTTGAAAAACAGGAGATGATTGTTGTCTGCAAGCCGGAGGAATCTCCGATGTGGTTTGAAAAACTGTGGCAGAATACAGTAGACCTGTTCCGCACGCTGGATATTCCCGTCAGGACGATTGAGTGCTGTTCCGGTGATCTGGCGGATCTGAAAGTGAAATCTTATGATGTGGAAGCATGGTCTCCCAGACAGAAGAAATATTTCGAGGTCGGAAGCTGCTCCAATCTGGGAGACGCGCAGGCCAGAAGACTGCGCATCCGTGTGAACGGAAAAGACGGTAAGTATTTTGCTCATACCTTAAACAATACAGTTGTGGCACCGCCGAGAATGCTGATCGCCTTTTTGGAAAATAATCTGCAGGCTGACGGATCTGTGCGGATTCCCGAAGTGCTTCGTCCGTATATGGGCGGCATGACCGAATTAAGGTAAATGGAAAATATTTATCAGCGATCTTGCCTGTATCAGGTATTATAATAAGTAAGAATGATTTTAGTAACAAAGATTTTATCTTGTGAAATAAACAAAGGGGAGGTGGAATTTTTGCATAAATTTATGCGGGCTATCGGTTTCAGCAAATTGACTGACAGAACAGAGCAGCAGAAGCTGATTACAGATATTATCCTCAATGCGACGCATCGTGCCTATACATCTAACAGCGAAGAAACCATACTTGCAGAATTTTGTGAAGATTTTGCCAGGGATATGGGAATTGCCGTCTGTGGCGAATTTGATGCAAATGATAGATTTACGTATGATTATTTTTATCCGTATTTGAGAGGAAGCGGGATCAGCTCCTGTGAAGACATTACGGTGGAACGACATGCAGATAAAGAATCCTATGCCGGCATCTGCGATGATATCAAAGTCGGCGTCAGTCTGATCTTTTATCTGCAGAATATGGTTCCCTATGTGAAGGCACAGCACACAAATCTGCTGCCGATCCGGGGAACGACACTTACCTTGTCCGGATTGTCCGTAAACGGGAGGATCCTGCTGCCGATCAGTAAGAACGACAGACAGAAACAGAAGATTCAGAAAGCATCCATGAACAGGAACCAGCTGATCGCCGCTGCCAGACAGGGAGACGAAAGCGCGATCGAAAGCCTGACACTTGAAGACATGGATACTTATACATCCATTTCCAAAAAGATACTGACAGAAGATGTATTCAGCCTGGTCGATACTTACTTTATGCCTTACGGCGTGGAATGTGATCAGTACGCTGTAATGGGAGAAATTCTTGATGTCTGCCTGAGAGCAAACCGGATTTCCGGAGAGGAAGTCTATGTCATGCATTTAAGCTGCAACGATCTGGAGTTTGATATCTGCATCAACAAACAGGATCTGTATGGTGAACCGCAGGTTGGACGTAGATTTAAAGGCGTCATCTGGATGCAGGGATTTATAAATTATCCAACAGTATAGTTGCAAATTTGGAAATTATTTTGTATAATAGTTGTTAGTGAATCGGTGTGAGAAGAGCTTATGCTTCTTTTTACCTGACGCCAGTTCCCTTAGTTAAATGGATATAACAGGAGCCTCCTAAGTGGTAGGTGTTCGATTGCCAAAACAACGTAAAATCAACAATTTCATAGCTGAATGATTTGCTTATTAGCAAATTTTTCATACAAGTCCTCGTAGCTCAGTTGGATAGAGCACACGCCTCCTAAGCGTGGGGTCGGACGTTCAAGTCGTCTCGGGGACGCTGGAAAGCATTGAAAACACTGGATTTTTCAATGCTTTTCTTTTTTTGTCTCAGGAGAAAACCAAAAGTCAGAGGACTCGTTTTTTTGGATATTTGTTATCAGCCATGCTGCTAAGAGGGAATCGAACACGAAACTGCACTTTCAGAGCTGTTGCTAATAATCTGCTAATTGCAGAATTAGCAGGTTTTAGCTGCTAATAGCATTTCCTTTCAGTGCTTTTGTCAGCATGGCAACCAGTTCCGGAGACTGTTCCAGTGCTGCGATTAAATTTGTCAGGTCAGTGCCGGTTTCTTCAGGCGGCTTTACATCCTTCAAAGGATTAACAGGATTTTTGGCATAAAACGTGGCCTCAAATTTCTGGGCGTTCACTTTCCTGTCCTCATCCAGGATATGTGCATAAACGTCGGTAATCATATCAATCTGCGCATGACCGGTATCCCCTTGTGTTGCCTTCAGGTCCCCATGGTTGAGCTTCAGCTTATAAGTTGTGCTGGAGTGCCCTTACGGTATAATAAGGACAAATCGGAAAACCCATTATTACCAAGGTTGCTCAGGTGTTGTAAAGCGCGCATATGACACTAAATACAGAAATAAAAACGTATATATCACTATATGTTGTTGTTTTCTGAAAACGAAGAAATCCATGAGCAATCTTAATCAGAGAGGATTTTCGGATTTGCCACCATTCTTTTTCCATTACAATACGCCCTTTGGTGGGGGCAGACTGGGAGGTGATAAGGAACCATTTCACATAAAGGACAAACGGGCAGCAACCCGGTAATACCGATTTTAATTCATATCAGCCGCACAGTAACTGACGGATGTTCAGCTACTGCGCGGCTTTTTTGTTATAGATAACTCTGCCCTGGTGACGTAAATCACCGGGGCTTTTTTCATTTAGACAGGAGGCTTTCAAAATGCCGGAAACTTTGAATCTGAATTACTACTACGGGAATGAAGCCGACCAGTACAGCTTCTACCGCATCCCGAAAATCCTTTTGACCGACCGCCGCTACAAAGGCGTGTCGCTGGAAGCAAAGGTGCTGTATGGCCTGCTGCTTGACCGCATGGGGCTGTCTGCCCGCAATGGCTGGCTGGACGATAACGGGCGCGTGTTCCTCTACTTCACCCAGGAGGAAGTCATGACCATGCTGGACTGCGGCAAGGACAAGGCGACGAAGCTGTTCCGCGAATTGGAGGGCATCGGCCTTGTGGAACGGAAAAAGCAGGGCCAGGGACACCCCGCCCGGATTTACGTTAAGAACTTCATTCTGGAGCCGGAACACTCTGCGCCGGTTCAGACTGCGGAAAACCAGCAGTCAAGACCGCTTGACAGTGCCGCAGTCAAGACTGCTGAAAAACCGCAGTCTGCACCCCTGAAAACCAGCGGTCAAGAGTGCGGAATTTCCGCCCCTAATAATACTGATATAAATAAAACTGAAAAAAGCGATACTGATCTATCCATCACACCCCCTGCCCCCTCAGCGGTTTCTTCTCCTGCTGGTAAACGCGCTCCGCGCAGGATGGGATTGGATGAGATGGAAAGTTACCGCGAATTGATTTTAGAAAATATCGACTATGACATTCTTCTGGAACGGAACCCTTGGGACAAGGACTTGCTGGACGGCTATGTGGAGTTAATGCTGGAAATCTGCTGCTCCACACGGGAATCTGTCCGTATCTGCGGGCAGGAAGTACCCACCGAGGTTGTCAAAAGCCGGTTCCTGAAGCTGAACAGCGAACATATTGGCTACGTCATGGACAGCCTGAAAAGCAATACTGCCAAAATCGGCAATATCAAGGCATACACGCTGGCAGCACTCTACAACGCCCCCGTCACGATGGGGCAGTATTACACATCCCTTGTCAGCCATGATATGGCGCACGGGCTGCTGGACGGTTAAGCCGCCCGGCGCTTTGCAATACATCAATCAAACCAAAGGAGGACTTTTGCATGGAACATGAAATCAACATTCTGGTAGTGGAACCGGGCAGACCGCCCAGACCGGCGCGGGTGGACAACTCGCTGGAAACTTTTTCACAGCTTGTCGGCGGTGAGCTGGCAATGGGCTGTTTCCTGCCCCAGCGGGTCATGCTGCTCTACAACGAGGACGCTAACCGTCAGGGACTGCCGCCCAACCGCTGCAATCCCTTTGTAAACGAGTGCATCAGCGGTACATTCCTGCTGTGCGGGCTTTCAGACGGGAAAGGCTTCTGGTTCCTTTCTCCTGCCGAGCAGGAAGATACAAGACATTTCAACAAATTGAAGAATCATATTTCTTTGTCAAATTACCAATTTCTATTTGAACCTTACTAAAAACATTGCTGTTTTTAGTAAGCAACGACGTATTATTTTCGGATTCTGACAAAATAACTTTGCTAACAGCAAAAATTGCGTCCTTGATCATTTCTTTTTCGCCTACATCAGGTATGCCAAGCTCTTTATACTGCTTTTTTAAGTTTGCATATGCATTCAGTAAGATAATATCCCCAGTGTTCATAAAGCGAAAATCTTCAATATGTTCAAGTACCCAGGATTGAGGGATACCAATATACTTGGAAAAATCATCTTTCTGATTGTTTCGTCTTGTTTTCCTGTATAGCGTTAATACCTGAGAAATCGATTGGTATGTAGCATAAGCTTCAATAACCTTTTCTGCCGTAATCCCGGACAACAATTCTTCAATCATCTTTTTATCAAACAATGCATTTTTACCACGTTTAGCAAGACTTGCATTTTTATTTATCCAATATCCGACATAATATTGGATAGCTTTTTCCAACTGTATTGTTACTTTATCCTTGATTTCAATCCCACGCTCCGCCATATAATTAGCCTCATTACTCTGCCTCTCAAGAAAATACCCACATTTTAACAATTGCTGTTGTAAGTCTCGAACTATTGGATGATTGGCAATAAAATAGCTGTCACGAATAGGGGTTTGAGAATTTAAATATTCCGTTATTCTCATT
>ERZ808028.88-NODE-88-length-99332-cov-6.464561_pt1 | contig 99332 bp, 100 predicted proteins | sample MGYA00380184_ERZ808028 | MGnify/ENA primary metagenome ERZ808028 (study PRJEB31490, sample SAMN06133397) | mouse gut metagenome | isolation source: J8_1 | host: mice | place: China: Chengdu | collected 2015-05 ... | reverse complement strand
CCTAGTTCATCGGCAAAAAAAGTTCGTTTTTCTTCACGCGATCCGTTACAAGTGCTGGCAATTTCAATGCTCCATATGGAGAAATTAGCCTTACAAATGTCCCACTTTCTACACCGCGTTCTGTTGCCAACTCTGGTGAAACTTCCACAAAGATTTCCGGTACTTTTGCTTGAATACCTTCCGATTTATTCGTTAAATTCCCTTCATGGAAGTGTTCCAACATCCGCCCATTATTAATGTGTAAATCATACTCTTCAGGAAAGACAACTGGTTCTACCCAATCCGATAAAGCGAAACGTGCTTTTTTATCTGGGAAATTAAAGCCGTCGACGTATAATAACTCCGTACTTTCACCGTCTAAACTGCCCCATAAAAAACTGCCCCAATCTTTTAATACATCATAATTTGCTTCTTTAAAAATAGGCGACAAACTTGCCATTTCATCGAAAATATCGCTCGGATGTGTGTACGACCAATTCGCTCCAAGTCGGTTCGCCACTTCTTGCACAATCCACCAATCCGCTTTTCCTTGTCCTAATTCTGGTAAAGCTTTATATAATCGCTGGACTCGTCTTTCTGTATTGGTAAATGTACCGTCTTTCTCTAATGAAGGCACCGCTGGTAAAATGACGTCAGCGTACTGTGCCGTTCGTGAAAAGAAAATGTCTTGCACGACGAGAAAATCCAATTTAGATAATGTCTCATGAACATAATTGGCATTAGAATCGACTAAAGCCATATCTTCACCAACAATATACATCGCATGCATTTCGCCTTCATTAATGGCTTCAAGCATTTGAATATTATCCATCCCTGGTTTCCCATCAATTGACACACCATAAGCTTGTTCAAACTTCTGTCTTGCTGCGTCATCTGTCACATGTTGGTAACCAGGTAGCCAACCCGGTAATGAGCCCATATCGCAAGCCCCTTGTACATTATTGTGGCCGCGTAAAGGATACGCCCCTGTACCTGGTTTACGATAATTGCCAGTTGCAAGCAGTAAATTCGAAATCGCCGCTGACGTATCAGAACCACCCGTGTTTTGCGTCACACCCATGCCCCATAAAATACAAGTTCCATCCGCATCGCGAATCATTTCCGCTGCACGAATTAAATCTGCTTGTGGCACAGTCGTCATTTTTTCAGCACACGCTAATGTATATTTTCCAAGTACTGTTTGAAACGCTTCAAAATCATGAACATTATCTTGAATAAACTGCGCGTCATGCCAGCCTTGATCAATCATATATTTCGTGACAGCCATTAACCATACTTGGTCTGTTCCTTGCTTTGGACTAATGAATAAATCGGAACGCTCCGCCATTTCATGCTTTCTTAAATCAGCGACCATTAATTTTTGACCATGCAATTTATGCGCGCGTTTCACCCGTGTAGCAAGTACGGGATGACCTTCTGCTGGATTAGCCCCGACGATAATGACAAGTCCCGCTTTGGCAATATCTTGTATCGTTCCAGAATCCCCACCCATACCGACTGTACGGAATAAACCATCTGTCGCAGGAGATTGACAATAACGCGAACAATTGTCAACATGATTTGTTTCAAAGACTTGTCTCGCTAATTTTTGAATGACATAGTTTTCTTCATTCGTAATTTTAGAAGAAGAAATAATACCTACGCCGTCTTTCCCGTACTTTTCTTTAATGCGCCCTAAATTTTTCGCCACTAAATCTAATGCTTCTTCCCAAGATGCTTCTACAAAAGCATTATCTTTTCGAATGAGTGGAGTCGTTAAACGTTTCTCACTATTGACAAAATCCCATCCGAACTTCCCTTTTACACAAGTTGAAATTGCATTGACTGGTGCGTCTGAAACTGGTTGAATTTTAAGTATTTTCCGATCCTTCGTCCACACTTCAAATGAGCAACCAACTCCACAAAATGTACAAACTGTTTTGGTCTTTTTCGTTCGCGTTTCTCGCATTTTAGATTCCGCATCGGAAATCGCCATAAACCCTGTATATTTTGGCTCAACATTTTTTACAAGATCAATCATTGGTGATAGTAATTCCTCTTTCATGCCTGTCATAAAGCCTGCTTCACCAAGCATCGACTTTTCCATTAACGCATTACAAGGACAAACTGTGACACAATGCCCACAACCAACACAAGACGAATCATTGATTTTAGCGCCGCCATCCCACAATACAATCGGACGATCCATATCCCAACCCATCGATAAAGTTTCATTCACTTGTAAGTTTTGACACACTTCTACACATTGACCACAAGCGATACATTGATTCGGATCATAGCGATAAAACGGATGTGAAAAATCAACTTGATCAACAGAACACTTCGGCTCATAAGGATATTTTTGTTCTTCAATTTCCATCATACTGACCGTATTATGAATTTTACAATTGCCATTATTATTGTCGCAAACTGTACAATATAATAAATGGTTTTCTAATATACGGTCCATTGCTTCCGTTTGAGCGGCCTTTGCACGTTCAGAAGATAATCGCACATCCATCCCCGCTTCTGCTTTCGTTGAACAAGCACGTACTAACTCACCATTTATTTCTACGATACATGTATCACATGTTTCAATTGGATCGACTTCTGGTAAATAACAAATTTGTGGGTGTGATAGTTGTTGTTCATTGATTACTTCAAGTACCGTCATACCTTCTCGAAACATTACGGTCTTGCCATTCATTTGCATCGACACGTCATCAACCTCCATCTTTTTTAATCGTAAACTAGCAGTATTTTACTATATTATATGGGAAATTTCGGGAACAAACAATGAATAGCATAAATTATCTGACTATAATATTATTCTAACAGAAAAATAATGATATACTGGAAGAAATAGAATTCAAACAAACGAGGAGGGTCTTTTTGAAACAAATACAAAAACGACTGATTCAACAATATGTTGATGGTGCGTTTCAACAAATAGAAGATCAAGTTGTGATTGAACATCCATTAACACTGATTGTAAATGGTAAAGAATTGATGACCGTCGTTTGCTCCCCTGAACATATAGAAGAATTGGCGATTGGCTTTTTAATTTCTGAACGCATTTTAAAAACAGTAGAAGATATTACGTATATACGAGTGGAAGAAAATGGCACATTTATTCATATTGAGGCTAATCGGGTCTTTCCTTTCTTTGAGCAAATGAATCATAAACGATATATTAGCTCTTGTTGTGGCATGAGTCGACAAGGATTTGTTTTTGCGAATGATGTATTAACTGCGAAAAAAATGACCCATCAACATATTTCTTTACAACCAGAAGATTGCTTCAAACTGATGAATGCATTGGAAAAGGAAGCAGAAATTTTTCAAAGTACAGGCGGCGTTCATAATGCAGCTTTATGTGATCCAAATGGTGTCGTCATTTCTAGGATGGATATCGGCCGACATAATGCACTCGATAAAATTTATGGCTACTGTTTAAAAAATAATATCCCCGTTCACAATAAGATTGTGGCATTTAGCGGGCGGATTTCATCAGAAATTTTATTAAAAGTGGCAAAAATAGGCTGTGAAATCATTTTATCCAAATCAGCGCCTACTGAAATGGCTTTAACATTAGCAGAAGAGCTAGGCATTACGACTGTCGGCTTTATACGGGGCAATCGTTTTAACGTCTACACACACCCTGAACGAATTGTTCGACAAACAACATAAAGCACGAAGAAAATCAGCGACTAAACCGATTTCCTTCGTGCTTTTTATGTGAATCATGTCACCATGGATTCAATAGATTGTTTTAATAATTGTTTAAAATGTTGAAGGTCAGCACCGGGACTTAAATCGATGAAACGAATTAAATAATCATTTTTTTCGTAATTGGCATCTGAATTTTCGTATTTCATCGGATATACCGCCCACACCTCATGCACGGGCGCCGCATCTATTAAGCGGTTATTTTGTCCATTTAACAACATCGCATCTGAACGCATACTCGTCGCATAGGCACTTAATTGCCGCATTACCGTCGAAGGTTTTTCTTGTTCTAATGCTGCTTCATTCCATAAATACTGCTTTTTACGGTACTTAAAATCAATAATTAAAGAACCTGTATAAAGTCCATCCTCCCACACATCTAAACGACAATCGGGTGTGTTATTACTCATCGTATACATCGTATCATGAGCGGATAACTTCTCTTTTCGGTTCGGAATTTTCGCGTCGTAAAATAAACGAATGCGTACTTGCTCTTTTTCTAATTCGATAAAACGACTACGTTCCGATGTTGAATTTTCTCTTCTAATATGAAACTGGTGATGGACAACTTTGAAATCCATCGTCTCTTTTAAATAAGCTACGACTTTTAAAAATCCCCATAATTCATATAACACATCCGAGCGCTTATTCGTTAATTGTAAGGGTAAATATAATCGTTTCGTACTTTTCTTGCGCATAATCTCTTGAGATAACTGGTAAAATTGTTGGGCATATGGATTTGTATAATAAGGCGCATGTTGCCAGTTAAATTCCACATCTCTTACATGACGAAGCCAACTACTCTGTACACAACTGAGCAATTGGTATGCCAGTTGGCTCAATTCTTTCGCCATTTTTCGACCTGTTTCATCCAACTGGAATGATTTTCGAATGCTATGATTCAATTGACGAATCCGGCTAAAAAGAACGGTGAGCGTCTTTTTTAGCTGTCTGTTTTCTACTGTATCATACGCTACAACTGGCTCCAAATATGCTTGTCCATAAATATTCTCTCCATCTGCCATTTGAAAATATGGTGAACTCTCTATTTTCCACAGCAGCTGTTTAAGCTTCTGTTGCTCTTCTAAAATCATAAGTGCCGATTCATAATCATTTTCACCGAATAAACTTCTAGCATATGCTCTATGACTTTGTTCAGTAGCATCTGGTTCACTCACAAGTGTTTCCATCATTTGCTCAATTTCTTCAATCATCGTCATATGTTGGTTTTCTGTTATTCTTTTCGCTTTGACCTTCACACTCGTTTCGAGGACTGTCCCGTCATTCAGGTGCAACATAAGCGAATACATGCCGGGTATAAAAGGATACACTTTACGATTTTCAGTCGGTGTAAATAAAGGATATGCAGTCCTCCCTGGACGAATATAAAAACCGTATTCATCTTCATGCACAAAATGTTCTTCCAACTGATCCAAACCATCCATATACAATTTACTTCCTAGCGGTGCTTCAAAATAAAGTCTTAAAACGGAATTCTCCGTTAATACAGCCACCTCGGCATCTATCGATTGATGAGCTAACTGATTTGAAAATCGCCGACACTCGACATGATGCTCTTTATCCCCATACACTTCGATAAATGTAATATTAAAGGATGTATCCATTCAAGACCAGCTCCTTCGCCTTTTCAACGACGAGCATTCTAGACCTTTCAAAATGAGATAAAGCAGCATATTTATCAAATAAAGCAATTATTTTCGAGTTATCAACAACTTTCTCCCCTTCATTATAAAAACCGATGCCTTCTTGCAATAATTGTTCTGTACCACGAATTTTCGGTAAGATTCTTTGTGCAATTTGTAAATCTAATGCTTTTTTACGGTCAATCGGACTATTTTTAACGGCTGCCAAACTTTCAATATAGGCATTCATTTCTTTCACAATACGTGGACTTACGCCAATTTGAGGCGACACCGTTTGCAACACTTCATGTAATTCCCATAAAAAATCAAGCTCTGTTTCAGTTAAAGATAAAGATGTAATTGCTGCTAATTTTTTGAAAGACTCAATTTGTAAAGTCATCCAATTTACACGATCTAATAATCGCTCACTAAACGGGCGTACATGCTCGCCTGTCTGAGCAGTTGCAACAAAGCGCACATTGTCACCAACTGGAATGGAAGCAGGATATAAAGGTCCATTGTATAATTTCTCTTCAAAATCGGGATGATAAAGTAGTAACTTCCGCTCTTCAACTGGCAGTTCTAAAATGGCCAAAAATTGTGCAAAATAATGTTCTACAGTCGCCAAGTTCATACCATCAAAACAAATCAAATACGATTGTTGCGGATTTTTTGCTGCTTCGATTAATACATTGACGATGCCTGTTGTAGCAGGTCGATAGACATTATTGGTCACATCTACATAGCCTAATAACGCTTCTTCACTTAGCCAATTTGCTTTGACAGATACCGTTAAAAACTGATGATTTTCTAATGCCATAGCTTGTTTATACGCATAAATTAACTGCAGTTTTCCAACACCACTTAGTCCTGTTAAAACGGTCAATTTGCCTGTTGATAAACAAGTGTGGAAATTATATAAATCTTCTTCTTTATACACTAATTGTCGTGCTTTCGTTGCTGCAATGAAACGCTCCATGAAGTCCCCAGAAACTGGTAACGGTGTAGGTGTTAATTCAGACGCTTTCATGGTAGATACTTTTTGTTGAACAACTTCTTTTTCTTTCACTTGTTCTACTTCGACCACTTTTTGCTCGGTAAATTCATCAACGCTTTTTACCTCTGCACTTTGTAAAGCATTTAACAATAAATCTTCTTCATCGTCCCCAATAAATGCAAGGGTTTGAGAGAAGTAAAATTCTTTATATACGTCTTTTTCCACTGGTATAAACGCAATATCATCTTTTGATTGAAAATTAAATCCACCATATGCGTATTGATGTTGATCAAATTCACCGATTGCATAATAATGTCGATCTCTCGTTTCATATAAAATATAGCGTGGCGTATCTTCTTCTTCTTTTGAGATTAAATCATTTCTACCGATATAAGCACCTTGCTTCAAGTCTTGGAAAAACTTAGCCAATGACCCATTCGCATTCACACCTTCTTTAAATATCGGAATGGGATGAAAAGCCGCTGTAGATACAAAAGAATTTTTTTTGGGAATTAATTTTAAACTTTGCGTACGATAATAACCATTTCTTTGTTCCGCTTGAAAAACGATTAATTTATCCGCTAAAAAATCTTCTAATTTTCTAATGCGTTCTAAAGGACTGTCTCCATCATCTTCGAACCCGTATTCTTCCAAATCATTCCCATAAGCTGTCACCGTCTGTTGTTCACTCGGAAAACTAGAGGGAGGTGTGGAGATAATGTGAATCGAAAATTGTAATTGGTTTTGTTTATTTATAAATATAGATTGTTGATCGCTAATACTACCTTCTTCTGCTAATTCTCCTAATATAAATGGTTCCCAAGATTGATTCATATTATCTTTCCTCCATTTCTCGTTTTAATTGTGTAAACGTCTCAACGATTTTAATTTTCTCTCGAATTGAGCTTGGTAATAATGCTTCAAATACCATTTCGTCGAATGCATACGCTAAAAAATAAAGTTCTTCATAATTCGTCCATAATTCAATCAGATCTTTCATATTATCTACATCAAATAAATCAATATCGTATTTTATAGAATTTAATAATGTTTGATTCATTGGATTCCCAATTAAAGCAATTTTTTTCCGACTTTTCTTTTGGACTTCTTCTAAATGAAGGATTTTGGCAGCCAAATGAGATTTTTCAGTTTTTTCATCAGCTAATTCTTTTACCAGTTGTTCATATTTCTCTTTCATAAGTTGACGTTCATTTTTCTCCGCAATTAATTGCCTATTTAATTCATTCATTTCAATAGTTGTTGCTCTATTTTTCTCTTTTAATTCTTCCCTCACTTCTTTTAATTGTTGCATATATTGCTTTTTTTCATTCGTCAACGTCTGAATCCGATCTTGTAATTTTTTCTCTATTTTCGGAGATAATGCTTTTTCATCTTTCTCTTCTGATACTTTTGGTCGTTCTGTATGTTCCTTTTGATTTAGTTTAGCAGAAACCTCTCTCGTGCCATTTTTAGACTGGTGATGTTGCTCATAATACTTCAGGGATGCTTCAAAATGATTTTGTAAAAATAACATTAAGGCAATATCATTCGGCTCATATTCATACGGATGATTGTCTGCAATTTCAAAAATCTCTTCTTCTGAAAACTCTTCTTGCTCATTTCTTAATTCGATTAACTCACCATAAGGCGGAATCATCTTTACCCATAAAAAGTCTTTTTTGATTTTCAATAATCTATTTTGCAAAAACTTTACAGGGAGGGAAGCAATTTTTTTACTCGGAACTTTTTGTTCACAGGCGGCAATTAAAATACCTAATTGATATTGTTCTAAGTTTTTAATCATCCACTTCAAATAGTTCGTGTCTAATAATCGTTCAACCAACTCTGGATCGATTTCTGTATACGCTTTCAAATAATCCACTCCTTTCAAAAGTAATGATTCTATTATAACAAAGTGTGCGTGAAAAAAAGGGATTCAGTGAAAAAGTTCTTTTTATATAAATATTGGTTTCCGTTCTATATAAGTTCAGTTTTTGTCTTTAACATCGAATAAAATATTTTGTAGCATTGATACTCTGAATGATAAGAGGATTCCTTGGAATAGATTTGATCCTCACAAGATTTATTCGCTATTCACGGAAATGATTCGAGCATTCGTAGGAGTTATTCGCCGTTCATTTAGAGATTTGCTAAACTTTTAAGGGGAACTTATATAGGCGGACGCTTCCCAGCTTCAGCCATCAGCCACTGGAAACATAAGCAGCCAAGCGAACTACGAAGAATGAGCTTTGCCGTATTTCGGCGTGGTTTTGGCAGAAATTAAGGTGTCTGATTTCTATTTTTTAAGACACTTTAAAAATTGCGGGTTCTTCAGCTCATGCTGTTCACCGTTCAAGATTTTGAAGTTTATTTGGATGAAGCAAATAGCGAAAGTAAACACACCCCAGTTTACTAACCTTTCGAACTTGATTTTGAGGTGGGTGAACAGAAGTGGAAATCAAATCAAAACGATTAGATAGGGTAGCCATTTAGTTACACTCAGCAACTTCCCAATCTTTTCCAATATCGCGTTGACAATGTTCTGAAAAGTCCTTATAATGGAGCGAATTATCATCTTAGAATGGGGCTTGATCACATGAGAGAATTTTTCAATAAGTTGTTAACTGGAATGAGTATTGGCATTGTTGTGGCCTTAATTCCAAATGCGTTGTTAGGTGAAATTTTGAAGTTAATGATTCCACATTTCCCACCTTTACAACATGTCTTTGACATTACGGTTTTTGTAATGAGTTTATTACCCGTTCTGATTGGTGTAATGGTTGGTGTGTCATTCAAATTAACACCGATCCAAATTGCAAGTGTTGGAATCGCCGCAATGGTCGGCAGTGGTGCTGTTGAAAAAACGACTGAAGGTTTATTCGTTTTAAACGGCATTGGCATCGTGATTAATACAGGGATTACCGCTGCATTAGCTGTGTTATTCGTTCAACTTCTTGGAGACCGTTTAAAAGCCTATTCCATTTTATTAATGCCAACTTTAGCAATTTTAATTCCAGGCATGTTCGGCTATATACTCTTACCACTTATTAAAAATTCTACTGGACTTATTGGTCTAATGATTGAACAAGTAACGAATTTCCAACCTGTTATTATGGGTGCAATTATTGCAGTCGTTTTCTGTTTAATTATTTTATCACCGATTTCAACAGTAGGTGTCGCAACTGTCATTATGCTCTCTGGCATTGGTTCAGGGGCTGCCAATTTAGGTGTTGTGGCTGCGGGTGTTGGTTTTGCGATTGCGAGTTACAAAGCAAATAATCTCGGAACAGCGCTCGCACATGTATTAGGCTCTCCGAAGATTCAAATGAAAAACTTTTTTATGAAACCCAAAATTGCCTTTCCTATGGTTTTAACGGCCGCTATTCTTGGCGGTTTCGCAGGGATTTTAAATATTCAAGGTACACCTTATAGTGCTGGATTTGGCTTATCAGGACTAGTTGGTCCTCTAAATTACATCACTTTCGCTGAAGGTGGTTGGACATTACAAAATATCGCGGTCATGTTAAGTGTCTTTTTAATTTTACCAATCTTATTGAACATCGGCTTTATCTATTTCTTTGCTAAAAAATTAAAAATGATTAAAGCGGCTGACTATAAATTAGATTTTGATTAATGATGAAAAGCATCAAGTCTGTTAAATGCATTGTTTAACAAACTTGATGCTTTTATAGTTATTTTCAAGATTATTGAACAACGACTTTTCGTTTCATTACCCACGCGATGATAATAGAAATCATTAACACAAAGCCTAAATAACCTGTTACAGGGTAAACCGTTCCTACAAGTGTTGTAAATCCAACGAAGCTTGCGATAAAGCCGAGTGCTCCAACACCAATTACTGCACCTTGAAACGCTTTTGTATCGGCTTTGACAAAGCGTGCAGTAAAGGCATATAACATTGCGACAGCGGTATTATAAACCATGCCAATTAAAATGACTGAAAATAGAACGCCAATAACAGGATTAATTTCACTCGCCATAAATAACATCGGCATCGATACATCCGTAATCTGTTCAATTTTTGAAAGCATCGCTAAGTTAATTAATAAAATAATGACACCAAGACCGACTCCACCGATAACGCCACCCCATGCCGCTACTTTTTCATCTTTAACCGTGCCACCCATTACTGTTAACATTGCCGTTCCTGCTGCAATATTATAAGAGACATATAATGCTGCCCCTAAAAGCCAATGTGGAGCCGCTTGACTTTCACTTGCTACTGCAACATGTGCTTGAATCGTTGCAACATCAAATTGTGCGAAAGAAAAACCTGTAATGATAAGTACAATTAAAATTAAAAAAGGCGTAAAAGCACTAATTAATGTCATCACTTTTTTTATGCCTAACATGACCGACAACACAGTTGCAATTGCCATAAATAACCCACCTACGAAACTAGGAATATTGAATTGTTGTTCGAAAATCGCACCCGCGCCTGAAAACATAACGACCATAACACCGAATAAGAAAAATGTAATAATCATATCAACAATAGGACCTAAATACGGTCCACAAATATGTAGCACAACTTTTCGGTGGGATTCTGTTTGTAAGCGACTTCCAAGTTGCGTTAAATTCATGCCGATAAATGCAAATAAACCCATCGCCACAACAGAACCAATGATGCTATATACACCAAAACTCGTGAAAAACTGTAAAATCTCTTGCCCCGATGCAAAGCCTGCACCGACAATTACGCCAATAAATGCCGCTCCAATTTGAAAACTTTTCTTCATCCCATTCCACCTCTATAATAATTAAAATATTCTGAAATAAACTACTAAAAGAGAATCTATCATGCACTGGAACTACATGATAGATTTCAAATCTTTATGCTTTAAATCGAATCTTTTCTACTGTGTAACGATCCATCGCCTCTAAATTCGGTGCGTAGCCAATACCAGGTTCTTTTGGCACTGTAATATAACCATCTTCTACAACGACTTCAGGTGAGATCACATCTTCTACCCAATAACGAGAAGAACCCGCTGTATCACCAGGTAAGATGAAATTTGGTAAAGTCGTTAATGCTACATTATGTGCGCGACCAATTCCTGATTCCAACATACCACCGCACCAAACTGGAATGCCTTTTTCTAAACAATAATCATGAATTTTCACGGCTTCTGTTAACCCACCGACACGCCCAATTTTAATATTAATAATTTTTGTACTGCCCAATTCAATCGCTTTACGGGCGTCTTCTAAAGAATGAATGCTTTCATCTAAACAAATTGGTGTTGATAATTGTTTTTGAAGCGTCGCATGGTCGATAATATCATCCGATGCTAGCGGTTGTTCAATCATCGTTAAATTAAATTCATCCAATGCTTTTAACAGTTCCGTATCTTGTAATGTATAGGCCGAGTTCGCATCTGCCATCATCGGAATCGTCGGAAATTCTTCTCTCAAAGCACGCATCACATTCACATCATAGCCAGGTTTAATCTTCACTTTAATTCTTTTATAACCTTCATTCACAAAACCACGTACAATTTCAATTAAATCAGCCGTATTTTCTTCAATTCCAATACTAATTCCGACTTCAATCTTCTCGCGCTCCCCACCCAATGCTTTGGCAAGTGTCATGCCTTGTCGTTTGGCGTATAAATCCCAAATGGCACCTTCAACAGTAGACTTCGCCATATTATTTTGACGAATCGCACTGAAAAGCTCATTGACTTCATTAGGATGTTCAATGTTTTTTCCTAACACGAGTGGCACTAAAAAGTCTTGAATGATGTGCAAATTTGTTTCCAAAGTTTCTTCATTATACCAAGGCGAATGAAAGGCAACAGACTCTCCCCAGCCTGTATTGCCAAGTTCATCTTTCGCTTCTAATAGTAAAAAATCTTTCTCTTGAAAAGTACCAAAGCTCGTCGTAAATGGATGTTTCAAAGTCATTTTCATTTTTCGTACATTGATTTCTTGAATGTTCATTTATAGTTCCCCTTTATGTTTTAATGGAATTTCCGCTCTTTTAATGAATTGGTAATAACAAATATCTTCTTCAGTTTTATTTAAATTGACAATTGCAAAGCCTTTATCAAATAAAAATTGAAAAGCTTCTCGAATTTTCATGCGCCAATCCAAAGCCAAGTCAGGTGCTTGTTGTTTAATTTGTTGAATATGTTTGGGTATCGCAATTTCAATCCCCTCACTTGTAGGATCAATATCTTGAAGTGCTATCGTCATTTTCGGATAACCGTCAGAACGCATTTCAATCGTAAATGGTCGTTCGTATACAACATCTAAAGGTTGCCAATTTTTCGTCACGCGTTCACGATTGATCCACCATTCTATTTTCAAACGATCAGAAGGCAATCCTTTATTTAAACCATCCGTCATTTCTCCGTAACAATTTTCTAAATAACAACTAGAAATACCTTTTAGCTTAGAAAAATTTAAATAGGCATTGCGACTTTCTAGCGGATCAAATGTCCAAGTCAGTAAAGAGTAGCCCATTTCTCTGGCGATTTGGCATTGGTGTTCTTTTAATAAATTTCCAATTCCACGATGTTGTTCACTCGGTAGGACGCCTAACATATGCGAACATAGATAAACTTCTCCCTCTTTAAATCCAGGAAAACTATAAGAAAACCCAACAATTTGATCGCCGTCAAATGCGCCTAATAATAAGCCACCATTTGTCGCTGCCGTAAATGTTTGATGCGTTGGAATGGCTGTCATTCCCCAAACTTCTTGTTCCAATTGTTGAATCTGTTCAACTTCCTTCATCGTTACCAGTTTGCGAATTTCAATTGCTGTCATGACATCCCTCCTCCAAATGGTGGAATGTTGCCAGTACCGTTTTCACTAAAATTTCAACACCAATCATTAAACTTTCATGGTTAAACGTCATCTTAGGATGATGTAAACCAGGTGCTAAATCACAACCTAATCCGAGCATCGTTGCTTTTACTTGTGGACGTTTCAATGTGTAGTAATGGAAATCTTCTCCGCCCGGTGTCACAACTGGTGGAATTAGATAATCTTCGCCAACCGTGTCGATAATAGCTTGTTGCATCATCTCTACCGCTTCTTCATGTACTTCAGCAGCTGCAATTTCAGCGATACGCTCATACGTAATTTCTACATGTTTCATTTTTGCGACGTATTGAATTGCTTCGTCCACTTTCGACATTAATACATCCATCGTTTCATTCGTTTGCGCACGTAAATCAATCGAGAAAACACCCGTACCTGGAATAATATTCGGTGAATCACTACCAGCTTGAAACATCGTAACTTTTGCAGAATGCGGGACAATCGGATCGACATGAATACCATGAATTGCCTGAACGAGCATCGACATTACTTCAATGGCATTTTCTCCTAAATGCGGCCTCGCCCCGTGCGCATCATTGCCTTTAATCTGCCCTTTCAGCATTTTCCCTGCACCGTGCATTAACGCGGGAGCTGCGTAGCCATGTCCCATTTCTTGAATTGGACGTAAATGAAGACCATATAAATAATCGACATCATCTACAAGCCCTTTTTCTACAAATGAGAGAGCCCCTGTTCCCTTTTCCTCTGCTGGTTGAAATAAAACTTTCAATCGTCCAGTTTTCGGATAACCAAGTTGCTTTAATACAAGCATCGCACCGATGACAATCGACATATGTGCATCATGTCCACATGAATGATTCGCACGATACACCCCGTTTACTTCTTGCCATAATGCATCGATATCTGTTCGTAAACCTACAACTGGCCCACCCTCACCGATGGATGCCACGAGTCCAGTTGAATCTTCAAACGTTTCGATTTTAAAATCTTCCTCTAGTAGTTGTTGTATATAGTTCGTCGTCTCAACTTCTTCCCAACTAATTTCTGGATGGTTATGTAAATGATTAAATAGTTCTTTTACCTTTGATTCAACTTCAGCTAAAATTTCCTTCATTCTTTCTCAATCCCTTCAATAAATAAAAAATCACTTTCAATTTGCTCGTAAAGTTGTTGCCTTTTTTCAAATTTTTCGGGTTGTTGAATGGATACCCCTGCAATAAAAGCATTCATTAAAGAAAACAAAGACGTCGTGGCATCGATTGTTGATTTCTCTGGTGCGTATATAGGGAAAAGCAAATTACAATATGGGTAAATTGGCGCTAATCGGGAATCCGACAAACCAATCACAAAGCAATTTTTCTTTGTTGCAAGCTTTGCCATTTGAACAGTTTCTTTCATATAACGATGAAATGAAATGACGATAAGTACACTCTCTTCATCCATATCATTTAAAGTTTGAATGATATCCTCTGACTGCGGTCGCATGCAATGTACATTTTCTCGCACGAGATTTAATGTATAACTCAACCAATTTGCCGCAGCAAAAGACGATCTGACACCTAAAACATAAACTTTTTTTGCATTAGCTATCTGTTGAACGGCTTCTCCGTAATGCGTTGCATCTATTCTATTCATCGTCTCTTCTATTATCTTCCTGTCCTGACCCATTACTTTTTTATACAGTTCATCTTCTTTTTCATAAGCTAGTTTAGAGGATTGATATGTTTTCAAACTACTTTCTTTCACATACAATTGTGTACGCATTTCTTTTTGTAAAGCTGCATATCCAGTTAAACCTAAACTGTGACAGAAACGAATAACTGTCGTTTCACTCACACCAATTGCAGCCCCTACTTCTTGTGCAGAATGAATCGCAACATTACCAGGATATTCTAAAACGTATTGTGCAACCTTATTTTGACTTTTCGACAAGTATTCAATTTGTTCTAAAATTAATTGTTTAATTTTTATTTTTATCACACCTTCGAAGTCTTCGCATCTTTTTTATGATTATGAAGGGCAGACTTCATATTTGTTTTTTTACAACTTTACCACATTAATTAATGGAATTCAATCTATTTTCTGAAATAATCAATTATTATTTCAATAGTGATAATTCAAGATAAAAAAACTCTTAAAAAATTCATAACTGCTCATTTATTTCAGTATGATAAAGTAAATAACACTGTATGAAGAAGATAGGAGGGAAAGGGATTGAAATTAAAGTTCAACTTAGTGACACAAATATTTATCGCTTTTGTGTTAGCCATTATTTTAGGGGGAATTTTTGGAAGTTCTATCGACTTTTTAAAGCCTTTGGGGGATTTATTTTTAAGGCTCATTAAGTTTATTATTGCACCATTAATTTTATCAACACTTGTCGTTGGGGTGGCAAGTTCGTCTGATCCAAAACAGTTAGGCAGAATTGGTGCAAAAACAATCGCTTATTATTTAGGAACGACGGCCATTGCGATTATTATCGGAATCGCAGTCGCATTTATGCTCTCACCTGGTAAAGGCGTCGATATTGCGATCAACAATGCTGATATTCCTGAAGCTGCGACGAAAGAGCAAGAAGGAGCCATCCAAACTTTATTAAATATCATTCCAGAAAATCCATTTACAGCAATGGCAGATGGCAATGTGCTACAAATTATCTTTTTCGCTTTATTCATCGGAATTGGCATTACACTCGTCGGTGAAAAAGCAAAGCCTGTATTAACGTTTTTCGAAGGCTTTGCTAACTTGATGTATAAAATTACAGCAATCGTTATGAAAGTAGCGCCACTTGGAATTTTGGGATTACTAGCTCCTGTAGTTGGTCAATATGGAATTTCGGTATTATTACCACTCATTAAAGTCGTGTTCGCTGTCTATTTAGCTTGTCTGTTACACGCTTTCATCGTCTACTCATCAGCCGTAAAGCTTTGGGGGAATATGGGTCCTAAAACATTTTTCAAAGGCATTTCCCCTGCTGCACTCGTTGCTTTTAGTACAGCGAGTAGTGCAGGAACATTACCAGTAACGATTAAAAATACAACTGAAAATCTCGGTGTTCCGAATAAAATTTCAAGTTTCGTTTTACCACTAGGTGCAACAATCAATATGGATGGTACGGCGATTTATCAAGGTGTGGCGGTTATTTTCATCGCGCAATTTTATAGTTTAGATTTAACATTTTTACAACTATTAACTGTTGTATTAACGACTGTCTTGGCATCGATCGGGACAGCAGGCGTGCCAGGAGCTGGAATGGTCATGTTGGCTATGGTTTTAACAAGTGTCAATATGCCGCTAGAAGGAATTGCTTTAATCGCTGGAATTGACCGTGTACTCGATATGATGCGCACATCTGTCAACATTGTCGGCGACGCATCTGCGGCTGTTGTCGTTGCAGGTTCTGAGAAAGAATTAAAATTACCTCGGAAAGCATAGTGGGTGACAAAAGTAGTTCATTGATTATGTAGATACAACTAAAATTCGACGTATTAAAAACGCACAGTTTAATTAGCTGTGCGTTTTCATATACTTATTTATCATTTAGAGTTTTTTCGGCAATAGCGTCCGATTGTGAAAAAACTATGTAAGCCTCTACTCAATTGAATTAAATTTCCCTTATGCCAACGTAATCCTTGAGCTCATCTGTTATCCTTCGCTTTTCCCAGTCACTTTTTAATAAACTATAAACAACCAAATTATGTAAACGTCCATTCAAGTAGTAATTATCACGTAAAATGCCTTCCTTAATGAAGCCGAGTTTTTCAGGTAAAGCTCTACTTCTTAAATTATCTTCTGCACAGCTTATTTCAACTCGATTTAAATTCAAGGTTTTAAAGGCATAACTTGTTAGCACCTTTACACAACTTCCTACTATGCCCTTCCCTTCAAAGTCAGGAGATAACCAGTACCCGAAGCTTGTCTTTTTACCCTTCCAATCTATCTCGGGAAAAGCAATCATTCCTACAAGTTCTTCTTTGAAAAAGATACCGGCATTAATTCCAGTGTTAGATATATACTTATTTCTCCACTTTTCAATTGAACTTTCAAATTCCTCTACGGTATTTTTACCATCCACCCAGGGAAGCCACTCTTTTAAAAAAACACGATTATTATCTACAATTTCAAATAGCTCATTAGTATTTTGTTTGGTTAATAACTTTAGTTTTATATCATTATCGACGGTAACAGAAAACATTATTTTCATCTCCTATATTTTTTACTTTCTATCTGTAAAAAGTAATGCCTACTAAATTATAGGCTTATATTCAAAAACCTGACCCTATTACTGAACAAAGCTTTCCCTATCTTCTATATTATCAAATAAAAATGATTTCATCTTATCTCAATTTAATTACTCCGTTTTTTACAATATCTTTTCTAACTAACCAATAAACTTTTTAGCCACGCAAAGCCAATCAATTCAGAGTCGCCTACTATTTTCATACACTGCTGTAAATTACTGTTGCAAATAGCTAACTTCCTGCATCAAAACAATGCCACTTTTAAAAATAACCTATTTGTTGTTTTCATTTAACTTTTGTAGCAATTCTTTAATTTGCTAGGTACTTTTTCTAAGTTGGATATCGATTGATAGCAAGAAAACAATGATGATCATAGATCGTATAAAGAATCCAAATCCTCTGCTCTTCCATTTATGATTTGGTACGATTATTAATAACTGTATTTACCAGTAAAGAATTTGCCTTCAAAGGGTTTCATAAATTAAAACTAAAATTTGAATGTAATATAACTGAACAAAATTACGAAGAAAAATAAGGTTTCAAAATTAACAAGAAATGAATTTGCTTTCATCTTTTCAAATAACTTTATTCTTTTTATTAAGCTTGCATCCAGAGCGATAAATAAATAGTAAAAAAAGAATAATCCAAATAAAAACATCAAACTTGCCATGAACACTTCTTCATTTTGCCAAAAGGTTAAACCTAAAAATATAGCCCATACACATTTAAATATATTCACTACACTTTCATATGGATGTGACAATGTTGACATTATGTAATTTGCTTGACTATCGGTAATTGCATCAGTTTCGTTAAACTTCGTTATAAACACTATATGACCAGTTTGTAGTGTCATTCCAAGCACTAACAAAACCAAGTATACTGTGCCAAAAACAGTTCCTACTATCAATACATTTGAATCTAGCAATTGAAAAAGAACAATCGGTAACGGGAGCCATGTTGCATACATTATAGCCATTAATAAGTGTAAAAAAGCATACTCATTACTATTCATCAACTTTTGATACGTAGAAATAATTATTAAATAAATTAAAATTCCTAACCAGCCTAAAAGCATTGTTGAAAATAACATTGCACCCTCCCTCCAGAAATTAAACCCTAATTTGTAAATGCAATCTCTTCCTATTCATGAAACAGCCTAATATTTGGGTGAATTTTACAATAATTGTATGAGGGTAGATCCCACAAAATAAGTTAAGAGACCAAGTACAAAATATAAAATATTCTTCTTCAATAGTTTATCTCCTTTCTATAATACAAACGTGTTTCATAAAATATCCCTTTAATGAAAACGGGCTCCGATCCTTTTTACAGAATCGCGCCCGATTGAAGAATATTACCTTTTGTCGGTTATTCATTTATAACTCTTTTACCAACTTTGTTTTCCAAAATAAAAAATCCAAAAAATGTTACGAGAATTATAAGTGGAGTTGAACTATGCGAAATTAAATCAAAGTACGGTAAAACTAAAGCACAGAGTACTAACACAGTCGCTAATATACGAGTGATTAAAAGATTCTTAGCTTGTTTTTTCTTATGCAATTGTTTCTCCTCCCTCACATGCGTATTTCCAAAATCAATAAAATGACTCTATTATCGAATAAACCTTTTCTATCTTCTATACTATCACATAAAAACGAATTCAGTCCACCACTGGTTTAATTATTCCGTTTATTCCAACTCCTGCTCACAAATAAACTTTTCAGCCATGTAAAGCGAATACAATTCCCCTTCTCTTCCATTTTGCAACATACGGAAAAGATAGTATTTCAAAATATTGAAATACTATCTCTGTAAACACTAATTTAATTGGTAAGCATTCGGCTCAAATGAAATTGCAGCATCATTAATTCTAGACATCTTTAGTGCCATTACTAGGCGGCGCTCAAATACCTCTTTTCTCATACCACTAAAATTATAGCGTTTCTACTACTTTTTGTTTCTTTAATTCTAAAAATATAGGCATTAGATTTAAGAAAATCGATAGAATCGTTAAAACCCATAATGCCGAAGCCATCGTAGGCACTACATCTAATATCGCGGCCATATCTTCTGCCTTCACCCAATTGGACACCATACTGTAATCTGCAACAATTGTTAGTGATGTAAACGATAAGCCGATTGCCATTGCCAATTTATAATCTTTTCCCGTTTTATACAGGTAAAGATTTACAGTAGTTGCGATGATTGCGATGAGACCCAATATGATCCACATAATTATACCTCCATTTGATCGTAAAATTTCTTATCAATCAAGACGAAAGGAGTTGGTTAATTGTTCCGACTTTGCGTCGCCTTCTATTTTCATACACTGTTACAAATAGCTATTTCAATGCATTAAAATAAAGCATTTCATATTTCCTTTTTTATTTTAAAAACAATCTCTTTAAGCGTACTTCCATTTGCCACCCAACTTAAATTACATTAACGATGCATTTCGATAAAATGTTCTCTTTCCACGAGTAAGGAGATCGTAATGCTTCCGATAATTGCCCAAAGCGGAGCACTAATTCCCAAAAACTGAATGCCAGACATGCCGATAATAAAGGCAAAGAACGCCCCCATTTGAAATTGATTACTTGAAAAAGCATTTTTCAAAGAACTTAATAATACACCAATCATTGCTAATCCAGCGATTACCGTAATGGCAAGTGATGGGATTGCGATAATAAACGGTACGATGAGTGATGCAAACAAGCCAAATAGCATAAACAAAACACCATTTGCGACTGCTGCTTTATAGCGCTCGTTTTTCTCTCCTGCCTCTTTCGCTGCACAAATCGCTGTCATTGGACCTGCAACGTTGATCGCATGGGCTCCGAAAAGGGAAGCGAAGAAGCCGATGATTGAACCATAAATCGCAAAAGAGCGAACTGGTGGCTGATACCCTTCTGCACGTAACACGCCCGTTGCTTGTGCATTTTCCGTACAAATAATAATGAGTGCCAGTGGAATGCTTAACGAGACAATCGATGCAGAAGAGAATGTAGGGAAAATCAATTGCGGCAGTATGAAATAACTTTCAGCCGCTTCAAATTGAAAAGATCCCATTATGTAAGACAAAAGTAAAACTGTTAGTAAAGCTGGTAATACTGGCGGTACTTTTTTAACGAAACGCATGCACACTAAAAAGACAAAAATTGCTGAACCTGATAGGATCGGTGCATCTTCAAGCGCTATAATCATTTCGACTGCAAAATGGATTAAAATCCCAACAATCATCCCCATTACAATCGGCACTGGCATCCATTTCATCACGCGATCAATTAAACCTGATACACCTAATAGGAATACGATTAGATTAGCGATGAGATAAGCACCAATCGCTTCATTTAATGAATAGCTTGTCAATGCTTCAACGACTAATACTGCACCAGCAATTGAAAAAGCGCCCGAGATGGGTTGTCGATATTTAACAGATAAAATTAAACCTAATAATCCACCAAAGAAGTACACTGAAAAAATCCAACTTATAATTTGTTCATACGTTAATCCTGCAGCCGTTGCACCGCTAATAATAATGAGTGCCGGTCCTGTTACACCAAATATCGTTGCCACAAGCCCTGCACTAAATGTTTCAACACGTAAAAATTGCTTTGTTTCCCCTAACATATGCGACCCCCTTTGATTGAACGCGAAATGACTTGCTACACATCCAGCCCTTTCAACAAAATGATAATGAATGGAATGATTGCTAATAAGACTTCTAAAAACATCGTATTTTTAATCCCTCTATTGCCATTTCGAACAAAATCTTTAACGAACTTCAGAAATATAGCCCTTCACTACTGATGATGTCTTTTTCGTGCTATAATAGACCATTATAATAAATATAGCAAACAACTTTGGAGGTTCCAATAGATGAATAATAATGATATTTTAATTCGCTTACGCTATGCTTTGGATTTTAAAAATAGTCAAATGGCGGAAATTTTCACATTAGGCGACTATGACATAACGACAAAAGAAGTGACGCAAATTTTAACAAAACCTGAGGATGAGCACCATATCGACTGTACGAATGCTATGTTAGATGCTTTTTTAAATGGTTTTATCATTTATAAACGCGGTAAACAAGAGCCTCGTCCAGATCAACCAAAAAGAGCGCCATTAATGATTACAAGTGATGAGCATGTGAATAACATCGTCTTAAAAAAGCTGAAAATCGCCTTAACATTAACGAGTGATGACATTCTTGATACTTTAGATGATGCCGGCGTTTATTTATCGAACAGTGAATTAAGTGCCGTCATGCGCAAAGAAGACCACCGAAATTATAAAGTTTGTGGAGACCGTTATCTACGCAACTTTTTAAAAGGTTTAGCACTCAATTACCGTGAGTAAAAAAATAAGCTAAGAAATCTATCAGCGATTTCTTAGCTTTTCTATTTACTTTCTTTCCCCATATATAATGCTTGATCTGCACGTTTCATTAGTTCATCTTCAGTCAAGCCATCTTTCGGGTAAAAAGATACACCGATACTTGCTGACAATTCTTGATGTCCTCGGATTGAATTGGCCAACGCTTCAGATATTTCCTCCACAAGTTGCAAAACTTTCGCTTCTGCCACCACATTAGAAATGAACATTGTAAATTCATCTCCGCCTTGGCGAGCAAACACAGCTTCTTTCGGCAAAAGTTCTCTAACAACATGTGCAAACTCTTTTAACACTTCGTCTCCCTCATCATGTCCAAACGTATCATTAATATACTTAAAATGGTCCATATCCATATAAATTACTGCAATTTTTTTATCATTCATCATCGCATCTTGAATTGCTTCTTGAAGTTTCTCAATAAAATAACGTCGATTTGGTAGATCCGTTAAAAAGTCGTGATAAGCCATATGCATTAATTTTTCCTCACTGATGCGCAATGCATCTTCCACTTTTTTACGCTCTGTAATATCTCTTCGAATCGAAATATACTGATAAGGCTTACCCTCTTCGTTTAAAAAAGGAACGATGGTCGTATCCACCCAATAATAGGTGCCATCTTTTGCTTGATTTTGGATTTCGCCTCGCCACGTTTGACCTTTTGCAATTGTACCCCACATCTCTTGGAAAAAAGATTGCGGATGGTAGTCCGAATTTAAAATCGAATGACTTTTCCCGAGCAATTCCTGTTGGTCATACTGAGAAATCTCACAAAACTTAGCATTGGCAAATTGAATGATACCGTGCTGATCTGTAATTGCAACAATTGAAGATTCATTAAGTACATAGTTAACATCACTTAATTCTTTCGCCGCAATTTCAAATATTCTTTCGGCATTTCTTCTACGTGTGTCATCATTAAAAATCGCTAAGATTGCTGGTTTTCTTTCAAAATAAATCGTTGAAATCGCAACTTTAATATCGATAATCGTCTCATCGGCTAAACGTAAACGTCGTTCTAATGTTTCCGAGTTTCTTTCAAACTGCATTGCTCGTTTTAACTGCAATGAAAAGTCGGGCAATTCGACTAAAATAAATTGTTGAACACACTTTCCGACCAATTCTTCCCCTACCATTTGACCAGCGGCAGGATTAGCATACAAAATTCCTTCATCATTGTATATGACAACGCCTGATAAGGAGCGTTGGGCAATCTTTTGAAAACGACTTTCACTTTCGGTTCGTGCTGAAATATCTACACAAGACGCAATCACTTCTCGCACTTGACCATTTTCCACAATTGGACGCAAAGAAGCTAAATAATGAACGCCATTGAGTTTCCCTTCATAAGTTACATTTTCTTCTCCGTCCCAAGCTCTACGATAATAATAAGCTTTTTTAACGGCTTCGGCTAAAGGTAGCACGTCTTGAACGGAATATCCAACTAATGAATTTTTCGTTAAACCTATTCGATCTAATAATTTCCCCGTAGCAAATGTATGAATAAATTTACCATCCATTTCTTTAAACTTAAAAATCATTCCTTGCTGCTGTTCTATCATCTCATTTAAAAGTTGATTCTCTTTGATTAATTCATTCGTGACTAGCTGTCGATCTTGATGTTTCTTACTTTCCATGTTCTAAGCCTCCATTAGACCTAAACAAAATTATAATCTATGTATTTCAGACTACATTTCTATTTAATTATAAACCGAAAGCTTAAATTAAGCCATTAATTTGCCGTGCAGCTTTAAATTAATTCTAATGTAATCACCGAATTCATAAACCTCGAAATAAAAAACAGGACTTTTCTCATACCTTCCTCAAATTTTCTGCAATAAAAAACTACTTAAAAAATCATAGATAAGATTTTTTAAGTAGTTGTCTTCGGTTAATTGCTTAAGCTATTAATGAATTCCTCAATTTCACTTTGTGTTTTACGGTCTTTGCTAACAAAACGCCCTGCTTCTACACCTTCATGATAAGCAATGAAACTTGGGATACCGAAAATATCGAGTTCTGCACATAAATCGATAAATTGATCTCGGTCAACTGAAATAAATTCGTATTCTGGATAATCTACTTCAAGATTTGGTAAAAAAGGTTCGATGACACGGCAGTCTGGACACCAATCTGCTGTAAATAAAAACATAACACGTTCTTCTTTCTTTAATTGCTCAAAATGCTCCATTGATTGTAATGCTTCCATTGACTAAACACTTCCTTCTCTATTTTTCACACTGACTTTAGCTCACACATTCACAATCAGTCAAATTCAGCGCATGAATCACACCCGCGTGCGTACCTTCATGCCAAGCTAAAAATTGCACGAGACCTTCCATCGTATCGATAACCATCACATCATTGCCAATGACGATTGGATCATGCATGAGGAACTCTGATTTACCTTCTAAAAATGGAATTACCCATTCTAATTGTGCGCGTAGTTCAGCTAACAGTTCTTTTCCTGTCGGAACAAATTCATCCCAATTATCAGGGCTTGTTCCATCATCAAAATACTTAACCCATTCTGGATGCTGTACATCATAACTTGGAATACCTTTTTGGAGGAAAGTTTCTACAATTACATAAATATGCCCAGCATGCCAAAGAATATTGTTATTAAAGCCTTCAGGTTGAAAATCCCACTTAGAATCTTCTACTCTTTTCACACGACTAATCGTATGCATACGCGCTAATCGTAGTTGTTGAATCGTTTCGATTGTTATCCTCTCCTCAAAATATAAATGCTACTACATACTGTAACTCATTTTCTCAAAATTTGAAACGAACTAGCTTGAAACAAACCTATCCTCTCCTATATAGTAGAATTAAACCTTTTATCGGAGTTGAATTTTGTGGATTTATTTTTCATTATCTTGCCTGTTCTCATCATTTTTGGAATTGGTTATATCGGGCAAAAGTGGATTGGTTTCGACATTAAATCAATTTCTACTGCAGCACTTTACTTAATGTCGCCTTTTTTAGCATTCCGAACCTTTTATACAAATCCTTTAAATATGGATTATTTATATATTGTTGCCTTTTGTTTAATTTTAACCGTCGTGCTATTTATCATCGTTTGGATTACGGGTAAAATGATGCGTGCAACACGTCCACAAATGTCAGCGATGATTTTAGGTGGCGTCTTTATGAATAGCGGTAATTACGGAGCTCCTGTCGTGTTATTTGCCTTTGGTGCTGTTGGCTTTGATTATGCAGTTGTTATGATGGTGTTCCAATCTTTATTAATGAATTCGATTGGGATTTTCTTCGCTTCATATGGCGGCGAGGAGAAAGCGACTTTACAACAGTCTTTCCAAAGAGTCATCCGTATGCCTTTAATTTATGCCGCTTTTATTGGGATTGGCATGAAACTCTTCAATATTGGTTTACCAACACCACTGATGGAAGGCATTAGTTTAGTAGCGGATGCATCCATCCCAACAGTTATGCTCGTGCTCGGTATGCAATTGGCAGCGATCCAACGTAAACGCGTCGCGTATCAATACGTTACCGCAGTTTCTGTTATTCGAATGATTATTTCACCATTAGCTGCTGCCGCAATTTTATTTTTCATGCCTGTCAATGATTTACTGCGTGCTGTGCTCATTTTACAAACAGCTATGCCAGCAGCTGCAAATACGACGATGTTTGCTTTACAATTTGGCACAGAACCCGATTTAGTATCTTTTACAACATTTATTACAACAATCATTAGCATCATCACAATACCGATTGTGTTATTTTTCTTGGGGGTGTAAATTTGATAACGATTCTTGATCATTTAGGCAGACAAGTCGTTCTACCTAAAAAACCACAACGCATCATTTCAATTTGCCCTGCGATCACTTCCACATTATTTGAAATTGGCGCAGGTGAAACAGTTATCGGGCGTACAGAATATTGTATTTTTCCGAAAGATCAAGTTGAAGTAGTACCTGTCATTGGGGGGACGAAGCAAGTTGACTTTGAAAAAATCCGTCAATTAAAGCCAGATTTGATCCTAGCTGAAAAAGAAGAGAATACGAAAGTCATTGTAAAAACATTAGAAAAAGAGTTCCCTGTCTTCGTCTTTGAAGTGCAATCTTTAGAGGAAAATGAACGATTCATTACTGATTTAGGAAAACTGACGAAACAAGAAGAACAAGCAGCCCATTTACTTGAAAATGTCAAACAAGCTTTTCAAGGAATCCCGAATTTCTCTAATGAAACTGCGGCTTATATGATTTGGCAAGAACCTTATATGGTCGTCGGTCACAATACGTATATTAATTCTGTACTCAAAACGTTGGGCTTCATCAATCCATTTACCGATCGAAAAAGCCGTTATCCAATCATTCAATTAGAAGATATAGTGCAAGCCAATTTACAATATTTATTACTTGCCTCCGAACCGTTTCATTTTACAGAAGAACATCGCAACTATTTCTCAAATATACTACCGAATACAACCGTGTTAAATGTCGATGGAGAAATGTTTTGGTACGGCTCGAATTCTGTCCCAGGTTTTCAGTACATACAACAATTATTCGAATAAAAAGCAACTAAAAAACGCCTAAACGTTGTCCACTAAACGTTCAGGCGTTTTATTTTACTGATCATAAGTCACACATATAAACTGCACATCTTCATCCGAATAATTATACCAATAATGTTGTTCATTGGCATCGAACATAATCGATTGATGCGGCATTAAAGTTTTAACTCGCTCTCCAATTTGAACTGTTAAAATCCCTTTTAAAACGTATAAAAACTCTTGCCCACTATGTGAAAACGGTTCCCCTTCATTATCCCCTGGTTTCAGCGTAATATGCATCGGTTGAAATACAGGATTCTCCATGTTTTTACTCAAATCTTCATATACAAACTGGATGTCTTGAGATATTCTTTTATCTAATGCAGTAGCTGCTGTTTCATTCGTTTCATCTTCAAAAAAGATAGCGGGATTCACTTGTAATGCGAGTGAAATTTTCTTCAATGAATTTAAAGTAGCGAGCGACTTCCCTCTTTCCAATTGCGAAAGGAAACTGATGGATAAGTCTGTTTTTTCAGCCAGCTCTTTCAATGTCATCTTTTTTGTTTTACGAATCCCTTTAATCCGTAGCCCTAAACTCTCTTCCATTCTCATTCCCCCAAAATCTATGTTGACAGAATTTTATAATAGCACTATGATAGGAATAATTCAAATTGAAGCAATACTTCAATTCGAATGCAAGGGGGGAATTTATATTGGAGAAAAAATATTTAAATCGTGTTTTAATCGCGAGTTTAGTCGGAAGCTCGATTGAATGGTTTGACTACTTCCTTTATGGAACAGTCGCAGCGCTTGTGTTTAACCAAGTGTTCTTTGTAGCTGAAGACCCAACAATCGGATTACTACTCGCTTATGCATCATTTGCTTTAGCCTTTTTCATTCGTCCATTTGGGGGCATTATTTTCAGTCATATTGGAGACCGAATTGGACGTAAAAAGACTTTAGTCATCACATTAAGTATTATGGGGATAGCAACATTTGGGATGGGGTTACTTCCAACTTACCAAGCAATTGGAATTTGGGCACCTATTTTACTAATCACTTTACGTTTAATTCAAGGTCTTGGAATTGGCGGTGAATGGGGCGGTGCTTTATTATTAGCTGTTGAATATGCACCACCAGAAAAAAGAGGTTTATTCGGAAGTGTTCCACAAATGGGCGTTACAATTGGGATGGTGTTGGGAACACTTGCATTATCCATTATGACACTACTTCCTGAAGACGCTTTCATGACTTGGGGATGGCGTGTTCCATTTATTTTAAGTGCTTTACTCGTCCTATTTGGCTTATGGATTCGGAAAGGAATTGATGAAACACCTTCCTTTAAAGAAGTACAAGCAAAAGGCGAAATTCCTAAATTACCAATCGTAGAAACGTTAAAAACACATTGGCGTGAAGTATTAATTTCAATCGGTGCAAAAGTTGTTGAAACAGCACCATTCTATATTTTCGGTACATTCGTCGTCTCGTACGCAACAAGCAATTTAGGATTCAAAAATACGACAGTATTAATGGCAGTCATGGTCGCGACGATTATTACGACAATTTTAATCCCGATTATGGGGAGTTTATCAGACCGTGTTGGACGAAAACCTTTATATGTTTTCGGTTCGATTGGTATGATTTTATATGCATTCCCATATTTTTGGTTAATCCATCAAGGTTCTGTCATATTACTAACAATCGCAACAATTATTGGGCTAGGTATTATTTGGGCACCTATTACAGCAGTGTTAGGAACAATGTTCTCAGAAATTTTCTCTGCAGAAGTGCGTTATACGGGTGTTTCTTTAGGGTATCAAATTGGTGCTGCTTTAGCTGGAGGTACTGCACCACTCGTTGCAACGGCATTGCTTGCAAAATTCAACAACTCTTATGTGCCAGTTGCGCTATACATTATTTTCACAGCAATCGTTTCACTTATTGCGATTTGGGCGGTTCGTGATCGACAAGGTCAAGCTTTAGACGGCTAATATTTTTTGGAGGTTTTACAATGCTTATTTTTAACGAACAACAAATTCAACAACATTATGGAATGAATGATGCTTTAATCGATGTCTCAAAAGTTTTACTCGCAAAAGCACAAGATAAAATTGAAAATCCAATTCGCACTGTAATTGATGTCCCGGAGAGAAATGCTTCTGCATTATATATGCCAAGTGCAGATTTAGTCTCTGAAATTTCAACAATGAAAGCGGTAACAATTTTCCCGGAAAATCCGGCGATCGGTAAACCAACTACACAAGGTGTTACACTCGTTTCTGATGCTAAAAATGGTGAACATTTAGCACTGATGAATGCTTCTTATTTAACAAGACTGCGTACAGGTGCATTAAGTGGACTTGCAACAGACCACTTAGCCAAAAAAGACGCTACTGTACTGACTGCGATTGGAACAGGTGGCATGGCATTTGAACAAGTATTAGGCGTGTTGGCGGTTCGTCCAATTGAAAAAATTTTACTCGTCAATCCAACAGAAGAAAAAGCAGTGAAATTTAGAGAGAAACTACGCGATTTTGGTATTTCGGAAGAGATTGAAATTGCGATTGAGCGTGACGTTTCAGTAGCAGTAAAACAAGCACATATTATTTGCTGTAGCACACGCTCTAACGACCCTGTTTTTAATGGGGAAGACGTCCAACCAGGGACGCACGTGAATGGCGTTGGTTCTTATTTACCTCATATGCGTGAAGTTGATTTTGAATTCATTCAAAAATCCAATAAGATTGTCGTCGATGATTTTCATGGTGTGACAGAAGAAGCTGGTGAGTTAATTCATGCGAATGAACAGCCGAACTGGAGTTATGATGACATTCACGGAGAATTGAAAGACTTAGTATCAGCTACGATTACGGGACGAGAAAATGATGAGGAAATTACATTTTTCAAATGTGTCGGCGCAGCCTACTTCGATTTAGCGGTTGCACAAGGCGTTTACCATAAAGCTGCTGAAGAAAACTTCGGCATAGCTGTTGAAATTTGATTCGGAAACGATAAGCAAATCACTAGGCAGGCTTCTTAAAAATCTTATAAAACTAGGCAAAGATCAATATTCTTTTGCCTAGTTTTTAATTTTCCATCCTTACTTACTCATTATTTTAATGGTAAAATAATGTTACGATTATAACGAAGGGAGTGGATTAGTATTTATTTTTTTATAACAATTTTTCAAAATATTTTAATTCCTATTTTATTTTTAATCATTCTCGGCGCTATATTACAAAGAAAATTTAAGTTCCAATTAAAGTCTATTTCAAATTTAATTACGTATTGTTTAATGCCTGCTGCAGTTTTTATTAATTTATATGAAACGACAATCGAGGCTAAAGTATTAATTGAAATTTTGCTTTACTTACTTGTGTTTAGCTTTTCTTTAATGTTCATTAGCCATTGGATTGGGAAATTATTGAAGCTAGGAAAAGACGAAGCGGCTACATTTAACAATAGCATCGTCCTGATTAACTCAGGAAATTATGGTATTCCTGTTAGCCAATTAATTTTCCATAGCCAACCTCTTGGTATTTCTATTCAAATTATCGTGATGATTTTTCAAAATATCATTACTTATACATACGGTCTTTATAATTTAATTCAAGCGACAAAATCAGGTTTAGATTTACTAAGAGAACTAATAAAGTTACCAACGATTCACGCCATGGTATTAGGTGCTTTATTGAATGGGTTGCATATTGAACTGCCGACTTTTGTTCTCACACCTATTCATCATTTATCTGATGCCTTTTTAGCAATCGCTTTACTATTACTCGGTGCTCAACTTGCTCAAATGCAACTCGCTTCTATCTTCAACCGTTTCGTTTTTTCTAGTAGTTTGATTCGTTTGGTCATCGGACCTACGATTGCGTTAGGCCTCATTTATTTATTTAAAATGGACGGGGTCATCGCCCAATCTTTATTCATTGCAAGTAGCTTTCCCACTTCAAGAAACAGTTCAACACTCGCTTTTGAATATGATGTAAACGCAGACTTAGCAGCACAAACTGTGTTGTTTTCTACAATCATGAGTGGCTTATCAGTTACGATCATCATTTATTTATCTACCATTTTGTTTTGATAATGCATCTTACTTTGTTATAGTGAAATTGTAAATTGATTGGTAAAGGAGTTTTTATAATGCAAGACTTACAAGGTAAAACAGCGATTATTACAGGTGCTGGTAAGGGTATTGGACGTGCCATTGCACACCAATTCGCACAAGAAGGCATCCATTTAGGATTAATTGGACGCACATTAGAAAACTTAGAAAACGTGGCCAAAGAAATTGAACAATACGGCGTAAAAGTACGCGTTGCCGCTGCAGATATTGCAGATCATAAAGCAGTTACAGCAGCTGTGGAAAGCATTAAATCTGAACTGGGTTCTATTGATATTTTAATTAATAATGCAGGTATGGGTCGTTTTGGTGGTATTTTAGATTTCACACCAGAAGAATTCCAACGCATTGTCGATGTCAATTTAATGGGCGCATTCCATGTGTCACGCGCAGTATTGCCAGGAATGATTGAACAAAAGTCTGGAGATATTATTAATATTTCTTCTACTGCAGGAGAACGCGGCGGTGCAGTTACAGCAGCTTATAGTGCTTCTAAATTTGGTTTAATCGGTTTATCTGATTCTATGATGCAAGAAGTTCGTAAGCATAATATTCGCGTCACAGCACTTACGCCAAGTACGGTTGCGACAGATTTAGCGTTTAAAGAAAACTTAACAGATGGCAACCCTGAGAAAGTAATGCAACCTGAAGATTTAGCTGAATTTATCGTTCATCAATTAAAATTACACCCACGTGTATTTGTCAAATCAGCTGGACTTTGGTCAACAAATCCATAATAAGTAAAAAACATTGCCCCGAACCATTTTTTAGTTCAGGGCAATGTTTTTTAATAATAAGGTGAAATTAAAATATACACGAGTACACCAGTTAAACTAACATACAGCCAAATTGGCATCGTCCAACGTGCAATTTTGCGATGACGCGCATGTTCCATATTCCAAGCTCTCGCAACACTCGTTAATACTAATGGAACGATTGCTGCAGCTAACACAATATGGCTAAATAAAATAAAGTAATAGAACCCGGCAATCCATCCTTCACCGCCGAATTTTGTCGATGGTGCTAAAAAATGGTAGGTTACATAAGACACTAAAAAGAGCGATGTCGTTGTTAGTGCTGCATAAATTAAACGACGATGTAACGTCACATTTCTTTTAATGATCGCAAGTAAGGCCATTAATAAAAAGACAAATGTAAATGTGTTAAAAATCGCATTTAATAAAGGTAATATCGTCACATCAAATGCATCAAAATCTTCATATCCCGGCATGCCAGCCAATACGCCAATTGCTAAAATTAATACTGTTGAAATAATAATAATCGCTGGCTTATAGTTTCGTTTCTTAAATTGAGGCGTTGGATTCATCATTTTTTTCACTCCGTTATTCTAATAAAGGTTTACAATTAGTTTACCATACGGAATGAAAAACAAATGCTTTTAAAGAATAATTTAAAAAAACTGTCATAAAATATGGCAAAGTTATGGAGATTTCTGGTATACCGCACTTAAAGAATTTTGACGACTGGTGTTAATGACAACTTTTCACTTTGCAACACCTTTATTTTGTCAGCATCAATTCTTTCGTTTCATAGCCTTTAAATTTCACTTTCAGTTTCAACACTTTATACTCCGCCATTTGAAATGCTTTGGCAACTTCTTTTATTAAATCTTCATCATCCATCTTTGCGTCAATTTCCATCTCTTCAAAAATAGAATCAAGCTTCTCCATCGCTTGATCCCCTTCTAAAAAGACATGATCTACTCGGTTTTTATAAGTTGCTTCGATTTGCTCCGTTTTCTCATCATAACGACTCACAACCGCTTCTTTAATCGCCGCAGTATCAAAACTCACTTGTAACATTGTAAAGCCGTAGCGCTCACCTAGCTCCATCTCATCCACTTTTAAGTTCTTGACGATTTGACGATTCGTACAACCTACCAAAAGTAAAATACTGATAAGCACTAACACACATAATTTGCGCATCCTAAATACGCCCCTTTTCTAGCTAATACTGTTTACCTTAACCGAAAAAGGGCGGGATTATACGATTTTTTCAATTGTAACTATGTACATTGATTTTACTGCAAGCCATTTTCACGAAAATAATTAACGCAAATCTACTTCTAATAAAATCGGACAGTGATCACTTCCATAAACTTCTGAATGGATTTCTGCTTTCTTTAAATTAGATTCTAAACGTCTGGATGTAATAAAATAATCGATACGCCAACCGATATTACGTTCACGAACTTTTGCCATATAACTCCACCAGCTATAAGCGTCTTCTTGCTCTGGGTAAAAATAACGGTAAGTATCCGTAAATCCTGCTTCAAGTAAGCGTGTCATTTTAGCCCGCTCCTCTACTGTGAAACCGGAATTTCCTTTATTCGATTTGGCATTGCGAATATCAATTTCTTCATGCGCTACATTCAAATCTCCGCAGTAAATGACAGGCTTTCGTTGATCTAAGTCGCTTAAATACGTAAACATCCGATCTTCCCATTCAAGACGATACGGTAATCTCGCTAATGTACGTTGCGCATTCGGCGTATAAACATTGACGAAATAAAAGTTATCAAATTCCAATGTTAAAATACGTCCTTCTGCTTCACTGTCATCCTCACCAACACCATAAAACACTTCTAGCGGCTTTTCTTTCGTAAAAACAGCTGTCCCAGAATAACCTTTTTTCTCAGCATAATTCCAGTACTGATGATAACCGTCTAATTGTAAATCAATTTGCCCTTCCTGCAATTTAATTTCTTGTACTGCAAAGAGATCAGCATCTTGCGCTTTAAAATAATCTAAAAAACCTTTTCCAACACATGCTCGTAAACCGTTCACATTCCATGAAATACACTTCAAATTTAGCTCGCCCTTTCTTCTTTTTACTCTATAAGGTAGCATATCAAAAAGAACGGTTCATTTGAAATTTACTTATTTTTACGTTGCTGATTTTTGAGAAATAACTCATAAATGGGCTTTAATGATTTAGCCGATAAATCGATGTCATTTTCATGCGCATACTTTACCGCATGTCCAAGTGCAATCGTCATCGCTCCTGCTACACTTGCCCCTGCTACCATTCCAGCTCCAGGTACTAATTTAATGATTTGGCGAAACACTGTACGTCCAATATTGCCGACAATCGTTGCGACAATCAATTCCTTCGCTTTATCTTTCGCAATCGGCTTATCGTAGAGCTTAGATAACTTAATCATCATACTCACTTGAATCGTCGTTAACGGCACAAAATCAGCACCTGGTATCGGAGCCGCTCCAATTGCTGCAGCAGATGCACCCGCTGATAAAATCCACTTATTGGCAACTGCTGAACGATCTTTCAAGTTAACCGCCATGAGCAAATCCTTTTTTTTAACCTCTAAAATTTGCAATATTTCATCTTGAAGCATACGCATATTTTCTCCAGTTCTTGAAGAAATGGGTGCAACTGGAAATGCGTAAGATGTATGGTCTTGAATATATTTCACTAAATTAGGAATATCATCAGCTGCATCAATTTTATTCAATACAATGATGATGTCTTGATTTACCTTTTTAATTTGTCTAAGCGTAGACAGTTCAGCATCAGACAGTACGGTGCCTGCTGCATTCAGGAAAAATAAAATCACATCTGCTTGATGAAAATAATTTAATGTTTCTTTAGAGTTTTCTTGCATGACATCATCTAATCCAGGCGTATCCACAAAAATAATACGGTCTTTATAAACATATTTTTTGATTGCAGTCGTTTCCCCTGGTTTCGCACCGACTTCTGCAACATCTTCTTTCATTAACGCATTAATTGTGGAAGACTTTCCCGCATTCACATCCCCAATCATTGCGATAAAAACGGTTTCTGTCATTTGTTCATTCAAAGCTTGCATTTGTTCTTCGTAAAGCTTGTCAAATTCTTCTTCCTGAAACCTATCATATCCAACCATTGTCACTTCCTCCTTCAACACTTATTCAATATGATTTATGCTTTTATTTACGATTGACTGTATACTTATTTATTCCTTTATAACGACTAAATTAAACCTGCTTCAGTTTAGCTAAAAATTTCAATCCAATATAAAAAAACAAGTATACGAAATTGTATACTTGTCATCAGTTTAAAGGTGTTGCAATAAAAACCGCTTTACCTTTTATCGTCACACGGCTTTTAGCAAGTGTTTGGTCAGCAATGCTACTATTTTCGCTTACTAAAATAATAGATTGTCCACTTTCATATACTTTCTTTAAAACAGCTGGCTGTTCATCGATACAAACTGCCGCAATATCACCATTTTTAATAGCTGCTTGCAGTTGAATGAGTACTTTACTGTCTTTTCGAATCCCTGTTTGAATCATGTCATCATTATCAACGACTAACCAAACATAATGGTCGTTTGTCATCCTACTTTTAAGTGCTGGATAGTAGCCTTTTATCATTTCGTTCGTATAGCCAATTCCGTCAGCATTTAATGCATAAACGACTGCAATCATTTCAAATTGTTCGGAAAAGTCGTCTTGATCTTGCACCATTTCTTCGGTTCTTCCCATTAAATAATCATTAGAAACATCTAGTAACATCGCAATATTGTTAATCGTATCAGCTGGTGGCATTTTTGTACCGTTTTCATATGCAGTATATGTCGTTCTTGCCATGCCTATTTTTTCTGCTACATATTTTTGAGTCCATTGAGGATCTATTTCTTTCATTCTTTCTCGACATGCTTTGAGTCGACTTGCAAATTCATTCAAAATTAACACCTACCTGACTTTTTCATCTTATTACTCACTATAAATGTTTCTCATAGTAACTTCTATAGATGTTCCTTAAAGGGTATATATTATTTTTACAAAACATTGACTTGTTACTAAAAGGAACTTATAATATTTTTAAAGGTGTTACTTAAAGGAACACGAGGAGTTGATTCAGGTGAGGGAATGGTTAAAAGCACGTCGTTTAAAACTTAATTTAACTCAAGATGAAGTAGCAAGTTCTGCTGGTATTTCAAGATCTTATTACACGCATATCGAGCAAGGTACGAAAACGCCAACTGTCAAAGTTGCTAAAAGTATTGCGAAAATCATTGAAGCAAATTGGATCTGTTTTTTTGAAGAAGACGAAGATGAAGTCTAAACTTTAACTTTTAACAACTAGGAGTGGTGTATATGCAGAAAATGGATATAGATGAACTTGAAATCTCTACAATTCATGAACAACTTCGCGAAATATTACAACAAATATACGTACAAGATTATGAAAATGCAGTATTTGAAATAAGAAAGACGAGGCGACAATTAGAACACATCGAAGTACTTTTACGTAACGCCATAAAATAAAATGTCGCAAATTATTCACAAAACTACTTTCTTTTCTTAGATTTGTAGCAATTTCTTTCAAGTATCCTCATAATGAAGTAAACTAAATAATATACTTTAAGTTTATTGGAGGAAGTACTATTGAAAAAATTATTGGCAGTATTCTTAGCGTTTGCATTATTTTTCTCACCAGTTGGTCATATCATTTTTGATGATGAACCTGTTGCAGAAGCAAAACGCTATAAATCAGGTAAAAAAAGCTTTAATGTAGATAAACAAAAAACACCTACACAATCTAATATTAAAAAAGAAAAGGATAAGCAAAATGACACAAATTCACCAGCTGCAAAGAAAAACAATAATTCTGGTGGCTTGATGAAAGGTCTATTATTCGGGGGATTGGCTGGACTATTATTCGGCGGATTATTAGCAAACATGGGTGCTTTAGGTTCAATTGTTGGTTTATTAGTAAATATTTTAGCAATTTTAGCACTTGTATTGCTCATTAAAAAAGTCGTTACAATGATTTTCTCAAAAAAGAAAGAAGATGACGATAAAAAATGGCAACATTAATTATTGAAGAACAAGATATTATTAACGCGATTTGTTTGTTCATGTCGCATGAAAAAGATGTTGAACCTGATCAGATTGAAGTAGAATTATTTTATGACGATGAAGAAGCTGAGCCGTTTCAAGCAGAAATTCATGTTACGCATAAAACAGAACTTATCACAACCGCTAAAATCATCTCTTCTTTAAGATTATGGTTAAATTTATATTCCGAATTAGACGGTATTTCAGCTGGCTTAAAGCTACATTTTAATGAAGACGAAGGCATTTATGCTTCCGCTTGGTAATTTTAAAAACGTATGGCACGGTTTAATCCGTTCCATACGTTTTTTCATTTCTACATATCTTTCCGAAATATTAAACAGTACGATGTTGACCTACTTTCGTCTCCTTAACGGTAGCAATAATCAGTCCAATAACCGCTCCAATTAAGCCCGTAATTAACCAGCCTGCTCCATTTTCAAATAATGGAATAAAGTGAAACGCTGCATTAATTTGTTCTACAAAAAGGTTCGCATCTTTTAATGCATCTAAAATCGCGATTAATGTAACCCCGATGATCGTTCCAACATATACTTCTCGACGTCTCTTAAATAATGAATCTGTTAACACTAACACAATTAAAGCAATGGCAATTGGATAAAGTAGCAATAAAATTGGCGATGCCATTGTTAAGATTTTGTTTAAGCCAAAGTTTGTAATAATTAAACTCATCACAGCAAAAACGATTAACCACTTTTTATAAGATACTTTAGGGAAAACACGTTCGAAGTACTCAGATACTGCAGCTAAACAAGCAACATTCGTCGTAATTCCCGTTAAGAAAATAACAGTCCCAATCATATAAATACCAATTTGACCGAATAATACTTTGGCACTTTCTGCAAGCACTTCTCCACCATTCGCTTTATATCCAATCGCATCAACGCTTGATGCACCAATCCACGCCATAGATACTTGCAGTAAAATTAAGCCAATAATCGTAATGAGCCCTGCTTTAATAAATATTTTTGAAACCGCTTTCTCTGATTTAATGCCAAGTGCACTAATTGACTTTATAAAAATTCCACCAAAAACAAATGCTGCCAACACGTCCATCGTATAATATCCTTGTGTGAAGCCTTTTAAAAAGATACCTGACATATAATTTTCAGTTGGTGCGCCAATTGAACCCATTGGTGTAAATAATGATTTTAAAATAATAACCGCTAGTAATACACCAAAAATCGGTGTAATAATTTTACCTAATCGATCTACAAATTTTGTCGTATTCCACGATAGTAAAATAGTGAACACGATAAATACTAAAGAAAATACAAATAAAATCAACTTCGAATTTACACCACTTGATAGCAGAGGATTTACTGAAATTTCATACACTACCGACGTCGTTCTTGGAATGACATAAATCGGACCCAATGCTAAAAATAATAAAATTGAAAATACAACAGCAAACATCGGATGGACACGACTTGCTAATTTTTCTACTGTTCCCCCACCTTTAGTTAATGCAATGATTGCTAATAACACAAGCCCTACCCCTGTAATTAAAAAGCCACTCATTGCAATCCATGTATTTGTTCCTGCTTCTTGACCGACCATTGGTGCAAAAATGACGTTTCCAGCACCTAAAAACATCGCAAATAACATAAAACCGATTGCTAGTATTTTAGAAAATGGTAATCTCTCTTCCATTTTATTCCCCACCTTTTTTGTAAACGTTTTCATTTATTGAAGTACCACTTCAATATTTATAATTTTATTTTATACTTATTTTATCTTTTGTCAAGATTCTAATTGAATTTTGTTTTCAGAAAACAAAAAGAAGCCGATGTGCAAATCATACACATATCGACTTTAAAACTTACCTTACGGGAGAGTTTAGTATTTTGAACCTTTGTCACCATATTCATTGAGTAACTCTTCAAATGATTTATTTTTCTCACGTTCTTCTCTTTCGCGAATACGTTGTTTCTTTTTCTTCTCTTCTTCTTTTCGCTCAATAGCTTCCAACTCTTTTTTAGCTGTTTTTAATTTCGCTAACACATCATCATTTAAATTATCGGCAACTTGAAGCCGATCATCTTTTTTTGATTTATTTCTTGCCATGCACTTTCCAACCTTTCTAGTTAATCACGTGAGACAATTGTCGCTACGCCTTGTCCACCACCGATACAAAGTGTCGCAAGCCCTTTTTTCGCATCACGTTTTTGCATTTCATGAAGTAAAGTGACTAAAATTCGCGCACCACTTGCACCAATTGGATGGCCTAAAGCAATTGCACCACCATTAACATTAAGTTTATTTTCATCGAATTGTAATTCTTTGTCAACCGCAATTGCTTGCGCAGCAAAAGCTTCATTTGCTTCGACTAAATCAAGATCACCAATCGTCAATTGCGCCCTTTCCAATACTTTTTGGACGGCTGCAACAGGCCCAATACCCATCACTTTTGGATCAACGCCTGCATTGGCATTTGCAACAACCGTTGCTAAAGGCTTGATTCCTAATGCTTCCGCTTTATCTTTTCGCATCACAACAAATGCTGCAGCACCATCATTAATACCTGAAGCGTTCCCTGCTGTTACTGACCCATCTTTTTTAAAGGCCGGACGTAGCTTCCCTAATTGTTCTGCCGTCGTTTCTGTACGCACGTATTCATCTGTATCAAAAAGAATTGGCTCACCTTTACGCTGTGGAATTTCTACAGGAACAATTTCATTCTTAAATCTTCCTGTTTCAATAGCCTCGGCTGCTTTGTTTTGAGAATTGGCAGCAAATACATCTTGTTGCTCTCTCGAAATCTCATAGCGGTCACATAAGTTCTCCGCCGTTACGCCCATATGAATATCATTAAACGCACACCATAAACCATCCGAAATCATACTATCAATCATTTTTTGATCGCCCATTTTAAAACCATTGCGTGCATTTTTTAATAAATAAGGGGCTTGACTCATATTTTCCATACCGCCAGCTACAACGATATCCGCATCCCCTGAAAGGATCGCTTGACTCGCAAGATGGACGGCTTTCAAACCAGAACCACATACTTTATTAATCGTCATTGCTGGCACTGTTTCTGGTAACCCCGCTCGAATCGCAGCTTGTCTAGCCGGATTTTGCCCTAGCCCTGCCTGAAGTACATTCCCCATAATGACTTCATCTACCGCTACTTCTGGTAATCCGACACGGTCAATTGCTTCTTTAATCACAACTGCCCCTAAATCAACTGCCGGTACATCTTTTAATGTTCCTAAAAAAGAACCAATTGCTGTGCGTACTGCACTTACAATTACGACTTCTTTACTCATGAATCATTCCCCCATCGAATTCATTGTTTTCTTAATATTCAGTTGCTAAATACAACATCCATTCCTTATAATAAAAGAGTAGGAGGGGATGTTATGTTTAGTTTACCAAATAAAGTGACAATAATCGAGGTAGGACCAAGAGATGGTTTGCAAAATGATCCACAAAATGTCGCAACAGAACATAAACTGGCTTTTATTCAAGCATTACAACAAGCAGGTTTAACTGAAATGGAGCTGACTTCTTTTGTTTCACCAAAATGGGTTCCTCAAATGGCAGATGCTAGTGAAATCGTTGCAAAAAGTGATGTAGTTGGTCGACAATTTGTCCTAACACCAAATCAAAAAGGCGTTGAATTGGCAGTAGAAAACGGCGCTCAAAGTATGGCTTTCTTTGTAGGTGCGAGCAATACGTTCAACCAAAGAAATATTAATAAAACAATTGATGAAAGCTTGGCGGAAATTGCCCCTTTAATCAAAGGCTTAAAAGCAAACGGGCATTTCGTTAGAGGATGCGTTTCTACTGCTTTTTATTGTCCTTATGAAGGGAAAGTTTCACCTGAAGCGACGTTGGCGTTATGTAAAAAATACGTCGAGTTGGGGGTAGACGAATTAAGCGTTGCAGATACAATCGGTAAGGCAAATCCAGTAGAAAGTTATCAATTGTTTTCACTTTTGAAACAAGAATTACCGAACACGCTTATTACAGCTCATTTCCATGATACAAGAAAAATGGCGATGGCCAATACTTTTGCGGCATTGCAAGCTGGAATCGACCGTTTTGACACTTCAGCAGGTGGTTTAGGGGGTTGTCCGTTCGCTCCTGGTGCAACAGGCAATGTAGCGACAGAAGACGTCGTACATATGTTAGACACGTTAGGAATTAAGACGGGTGTAAATGTCGAAGATGTTTGTAAAGCTGTTGCGTTAATTGAACCATTTGTTTCACGTCCGATTGAAACGGGCATGTATAAATTATTCAAAACATCTACTTAGGAGGGTTCTTTTTTGAAAAAACGAGCGCTATATATTTCGAGCATCTTAACGAGTATAGTTGGCGCACTCGTTACGTTTATCGGTCTTTTTTCGACCAATAAAATGATGTATTTAAAAACGAAAGAACATGAAGTCATTTTAAAACGTGAAGTGTTAGCAAAACGGTTTGATGAAAAATGGTATGAAGCAATGCCAAAAGAAACATTGTGGATTGAGTCTTCAAAAGGGTATATGCTACATGCCATTCATTTAAAACCACTTAACACAAAAAATACAGTCATTATTTGTCACGGTGTCACTGAAAGTAAAATTAACTCCGTGAAATTCGCAAGGATGTTTGAAAGACTAGGCTTTAATTCTGTCATTTACGATCATCGCCGTCATGGACAATCTGGGGGCAAAACGACGAGCTTTGGTTATTATGAAAAGTTTGATTTACTGTCTATCGTACAAACGATTCGCGAAAAAATTGGTAAGGACGCCGTTTTGGGTATCCACGGAGAATCAATGGGTGCGGCGACGACGATTTTATATGCTGGTACATTTGAAGATCAAGCAAATTTCCACATTGTCGATTGCCCATTCTCAGATTTCAGCGAACAAGTTTTACATGTGTTAAGAAGAGAAACACCTTTTAAAACGACAATGGTATTACGAATTGCCAACGTCTTTTTAAAAATGCGCGATGGTTATACACTTAATTTAGTATCGCCTAAAGAAGTTGTCGGCAATATTGAGAAACCAGTACTATTTATTCATACATTAGGTGATAAGTTTATTTTGCCTTATATGACGGAGGAATTATATAAACTAAAAAATGGGCCAAAAATGCTCAAGCTTTTTGAAAAAGGTGGCCACGCGCGTGCTTTTAATCGCAACCCAAAAGCGTACGAAAACACCGTTCGCAAGTTTTTATCAAAGTACAACTTACAAGCAATAAATAAACAACCCGTTGACAATTGATCAGTCAACGGGTTTATTTATCGGATTATTTCTTTTTAGCTTTTTTATCCTTCTTATCGCTCATTTTATTCATCTGATTCATCATCTGATTGATGCGCTTTTGTGAAGGTTTTTGTCCCATTTGCATCATCATCATTCGTAGCATTTCTTCGTTAATAGGTGGGTTTTCTTCTAAGTATTTCATCATATATTGACGTGCGATAAAAAATCCAAGTGCCACCCCAGCTACTAGTGCAACGATGATAATTAAAATCCACCAAATCGTGCCCATTCGCTATACCTCCTTCACTTCACAGTTGTCGGAAAATACGGTTCCATGATGGATTATACAACACTATGAGCAGATATACTACCTTTTCAGTGAAAAACGATGGCGCTTTCATCATTTTCTTTCGTATATTTGATTGGTTTTAGCCATCCCCACTCTTTTTCTTTTTGCATCACCGCAAATAAAGGTTGCTGTTCTTTTGACAATGTATTAAACAAATCCAAATCTAGCATTCTCGATCCTTCGCAATAAACAGAAAGATAATAAGGTGCTGCTGTAATTGTTATTTTTCCTTTCACTGGGTGGATCAATTCGCAATGGCCTTTCTCAGTATGCGAACTATGGAAAATGATAGACAGCTTTTGCATGAGTTTTTCTAGTAAAAGTGGTTGAATTGGATTGCAAATATACTCGACCTGTTGTTTATTTTTCTCAAACTCCCTCAACAAATAAAAAAGTTGTTCTTCACGGCCCATCGTAAAATACTCATATTGTGATTTAACATTGAAAATTTTATATAGACGCATCACAAGCCCCCCTTTTTCACAATCATACAAGAACAATCTTAAAAATCCTGTCACACTGTGAAAATCGGTACGTTCTATTATTGTCGAATTTGAAATTTTTAGATATTTAACTTTACAAGTACTAATCTTTGTGAATAATAATAAAGAATGGACAAAAAGTGCACTTGTTCAATAGAGAACAAATGCACTTTTTCACATGACAATCTTGTCAATTTTATTTTAATAAGTTGTTAACTTTTTCTACAACATTGTCTACTGTGAAACCGTATTTTTCAATAACGATATTTCCTGGAGCACTTGCACCGAATTGATCGATTGCTAGTACATCTCCATCAAAGCCAACATATTTATGCCAACCTTGAGAAGCGCCCATTTCAATACTTAAACGAGCTTTCACTGTAGAAGGTAAAACTTGTTCTTTATAAGCTTTGTCTTGTTTGTCAAATAAATCCCATGACGGCATAGATACGACTGAAACGTCTACACCTTGCTCTTTTAATGCCGCTTGAGCTTTCACTGCTAAGTTCACTTCAGAACCTGTTGCGATTAAAATTGCATCCGCTTGTTCTTTTGTGGCTGGCGATACGACATAAGCGCCTTTTTGAACGCCTTCCATTGCTTGTTCTTTCGTCGCAGGCAATACTTCTAAATTTTGACGAGATAAAATTAAAGCTGTCGGTGTCTTTTCTGAACGTACAGCTAAATTCCAAGCTGCAATTGTTTCATTTGCATCTGCTGGACGAATCACTGAAAGACCAGGCATTGCACGTAATGCAGCTAAATGTTCAACTGGCTCATGCGTTGGACCATCTTCACCTACTGCTACACTATCGTGTGTGAAGACATATGTTACAGGAACTTCCATTAATGCTGATAGACGAACTGCAGGACGTACATAGTCACTGAATACGAAGAATGTACCACCGTACACTTGAACTCCACCGTGTAATGCCATTCCGTTTAATGCAGTACCCATCGCAAATTCACGAACCCCAAACCAAATATTACGACCAGCATAGTTTGAAGGTAAAAATGCTTCTTCGTTTTTCATCGCTGTATTGTTCGAACTCGCTAAGTCAGCACTTCCACCAAATAATGATGGCATTACGTCGGCAATCGCATTAATTGCAGCGCCTGAAGCAGCACGTGTTGCAAGTGACTCTCCCGCTTCATAAGTTGGTAATGCTTCATCAAAGTTCTCTGGTAATTTACGAGCAATTGCATTGTTCAACTCTTCAGCCAAAGCAGCATGTTCTGCTTCGTAACGTGCGTATAAATCATTCCAAGCTTGTTCTTTTTCAGCGCCTAGAGTGTTTGTTGCCTCTTTAAATGTTTCATAAACGCCTTCTGGTACATGGAAGTCTTCTTCAAAAGTCCACTTATAGTAGTCTTTTGTTAATTTCATTTCATCTTCACCTAGTGGTGCACCGTGAGAAGCAGATTTTCCTGACTTATTCGGAGAACCGTATCCGATTACTGTTTTCACTTCAATGATTGTTGGACCACCATTATTATTTTTCGCTGATTCAATCGCATCTGAAATTAAACCAACATTATTGCCATCTTCAACACGGATATAATTCCATCCGTATGATTCAAAACGTTTTTGAATGTTTTCTGTAAATGACATATCTAATTCGCCGTCTAAAGAAATATCGTTACTATCATATAACACAATTAATTTGTCTAATTGTAAATGTCCTGCAAGAGAAATTGCCTCGGCAGCTACACCTTCCATTAAATCGCCATCACCACATAATGCATATGTATAGTGATCGACAACATCAAAGCTTGGTTTATTGTATTTCGCAGCTAAATGCTTTTCAGCCATTGCCATACCAACTGCCATACCAATACCTTGCCCTAATGGACCTGTCGTCGCCTCAACACCGTCTGTATATCCGTATTCTGGATGTCCTGGTGTTTTAGAGCCCCATTGTCTAAAGTTTTTAAGTTCTTCCATTGGTAAATCATAACCAGATAAATGTAGTAAACTGTATAACAACATTGAACCATGACCTGCTGATAAAACAAAACGGTCGCGGTTAAACCATTGTGGGTTTTTAGGATTGTGTTGCATATGTTTCGTCCATAATGTGTATGCCATTGGTGCAGCACCCATCGGTAATCCTGGATGTCCTGAGTTTGCTTTTTCAATTGCATCAATCGATAATGTGCGAATTGTATTAATCGCTAATTGGTCAATCTGTTGAGTCATATAAATGTACTCCCTTTCATTTATCAGTTATTAAATTTAACTTATCCAAATCCATTCTATTATACTAACTAGCTCATGTCTATGTTACTGATGAAAAGTATCAAGAAAAGCAATAATTTGTACAAAAAAACGACAACTTTATCATTTTAGTCGTCGTTGTTGCGCTTCCTTCACTTTCTTCGGTGTAACGTCATTACCTTCTGGGTCAATAACTTGCACGTTTTCAATTGTTTCTCTCATATCAGAACGGAAAGCTTTTAAATATTCTTGTCTTAATTTTGTTTGTTCTTTTGCTTCTTCTATTGTAAGACCTGTCGTCTTCGATTTTTTTGACAATTCATTAATGCGTTTAATTTTTTCTTTTGGTAACATAAAAATTCCTCCGTCTTTTTTACTTACTTAAAACATATACAAAAGATGGAGGAATTTCAACTAATTCAACTCCGTTGTTCACTTTCATACTCTTTATAACGGCGGTGAATGGTCGCTTTACTTACTTCATGACCTAAGCCTTTTAAAATAGCTGTAATTTCTTCGAATGTTAAACCTTTTTCGCGTAAAGAGACAATTTCCTCAATGGGTGTTTCGATGCGGTCACGACCTTCGGGATTCCCTCTTCGCTTTAAATTTTGCTCTGGACGATAGCCATTTTCTACCGCTTTTCGCATGCCACGTTTAATTTTAGCATTATGTAGTTTCCGTTGATATTCTTCAACAATTGCTAAAATCTCTAATAACATCGTATCCATATTTGTTAAAGCGATTGGACCTTGATCATTATACGTATAAACTTCAATTTGTTCTTTTACAAGCAAATGTAAAATAGCCATTCTTGCGTTGCCGCGCCCGAGTCTTGTTTCATCTTGAATTAATACTGCAGCAACGTCATTTTTTTGCACATATGACAATAAATCCAATAAACCTTCTCGTTCTAAATCATAGCCACTATGCTGATCTTGATAGCTTTTTACGATGTCGAAGTTCAGCTCTTTTGCCATTTTTTCTAATTCGGCCTGTTGACGCTCTAGTGAAGCCGTTTGCGTATCTTTTTCAGTACTTACTCGACAATAAATTACTGCATGTTTACTCGTCATTTTTTATTCTCCATAGTATAAGTTGCAATTTCAGTTGATGGAAAAGCGTTTGGAACACCTGGAATTTGTAATTCTTCCCCCGAATAAATTGTTGTAGATGCCAAATTATTCATTTTCATCACTTCTTCAATCCATCGGTCATACGGCACGTCATTTGCATACATTTCGGCATATGTCCAAAGCGAATCACCTTCCGTAACAATCACCATTTCATATTGATTGTCTTGCTTCAATTTGTTCATTATAAGCATATTCACCATAATAAATAAAGCGAAAAATAAAATTAAGTTGAAATTGTTTTTTAAAATTTTCATGTTAACTCCTCCTTATTAAGAATGCACGTTCGGAATACTTGTTCTCATTTTAACCGAACGAACATACGTTGTCAACAACTATTTCAGAACTAGCGTTTGTATTTCTATTCGTCTTTTGCTATAATAACTAATAAGAAAAGAATCCACGTTCGGCTGATGACGTTTGCAGTAGTTTAACCGTAGAAGTGGAATAAATACTATAAAGAGGTGAGAACAAATGACAAAAACATCAAAGAAACAAGAAGAGATTTCAAAAAGACAGGAAGAAATTTTAAATTTCATTAAATCTGAAGTCCAACTGAAAGGTTATCCGCCTTCCGTAAGAGAGATCGGAGCAGCTGTCGGGTTAGCGTCTAGTTCGACAGTACATGGTCATTTAGCACGCTTAGAAAATAAAGGGTTTATTCGAAGAGACCCTACGAAGCCAAGAGCAATTGAAATTTTAAATCAAGAATCCGATGACTTTTTGAAACCTGGTGTTTTAAACGTTCCATTAATCGGTAAAGTAACTGCTGGTTTGCCGATTACGGCAATTGAGAATATTGAAGAGTATTTTCCTTTACCGGAAACATTCGGAACAAGTGAAGACCAGTTATTCATGCTTGAAATCGTTGGTGAAAGTATGATTGAAGCTGGGATTTTAGATGGGGATTATGTCGTCGTAAAGCAAAAGAACACTGCTGATAACGGAGAAATTGTTGTGGCGATGACAGAAGAGGATGAAGCGACAGTTAAACGTTTCTTTAAAGAGAAAAATTATTTTAGATTACAGCCTGAAAACTCTTCAATGGAACCAATCATTGTTGATAATGTATCGATTTTAGGGAAAGTCGTTGGGGTATATCGTAATATTCATTAATTATAAAAGGAACCTAACAGTTCAACTTACATAAACTGTTAGATTCCTTTTTATTTAAGCATTAACTTTTATTAATCCTTTTTCAATTAACTTTTCAGTTGATGATAATACAGCAAGTTTCACATGCTCATACGTTAAACCACCTTGAACATATGCAGTGTACGGTGGGCGAATTGGACCGTCAGCTGTTAGTTCGATGCTTGACCCTTGGATGAAAGTGCCCGCCGCCATAATCACATCATCTGCATAACCCGGCATATATGAAGGGATTGGTGCAAAATGTGCATCGATTGGTGAATTTTCCTGGATTGTTTGGCAAAAGGCAATCATTTGCTCTGCATTTTCAAATGATACAGATTGAATTAAATCTGTTCGTGGTGTTGAATAATGCGGTGTCGTCGTTAAACCGAAATGATCCAGTAAACCAGCGGTGAAAATCGCACCTTTAATCGCTTGACTCACGACATGTGGTGCTAAGAAAAAGCCTTGGTACATTTCTAATAAAGTATCTAATGAAGCCCCCGCTTCTGCACCTAATCCAGGAGATGTCATACGGTACGCACACATTTCTACTAACTCTTCACGCCCTGCGATATAACCACCTGTACGAACAAGACCGCCGCCCGGATTTTTAATTAAAGAGCCTGCCATTAAATCCGCACCAACATTCGTAGGCTCCAGCGTTTCAGAAAATTCCCCGTAGCAATTGTCTACAAATACAATGATGTTTGGATTCATTTGTTTCACCTTTTGAATCATCTCTTCGATTTCAGCAATTGTAAATGAACGTCGATCAGAATAACCTTTTGAACGTTGAATACCAATCATCTTCGTGTTCGGCTTTAATTTTTTTTCTACTTCACCAAAATCAACCGATCCATCTTCTAATAAATCGACATGTTGATAACTAATATTATAATCTTTTAATGAACCTGTATCTTTGTCTCCACCAGAAACAATCGATGCTAACGTATCATAAGGCTCGCCTGTAATGTATAATAATTCATCTCCAGGCCGTAAAACGCCGAATAAACTAATTGAAATCGCATGCGTGCCTGAAATAATTTGGTTGCGAACGATACAGCTTTCAGCGCCAAATGTTTCAGCATAAATACGTTCTAACACATCACGTCCTTCATCATCATACCCATATCCAGTAGAACCTGATAAATGGAAATCTGATACGCGGTTGTTGCGGAATGCCGCTAACACTTTTGCTTGATTGTCATAAGCAATTTTTTCAACTTTTTTAAAATAAGGGGCTACTTTTTCTTCCACAGCTTCAGCAGTCGCCCATAAATCTATATTATTCATTAACTCTGTCATCTATATATGCCTCACTTTTCTTTATTCCATCCTTCATTTTACCAGTTTTCAATTATTGGTCAATTGCTATTCATTCGCTCATCAACTTTCATCAAAGGTTGAGTTTTTTCGAAAGTTTGGTAATCTATTGTAGGATAGTTATAGGGGGAGAACGTATTGGCATGGGAAGTTTTTAGTTTTATCGGAACATTTGCATTTGCTATTTCAGGTGCAATTATTGCAATGGAAGAGAAGTATGATTTATTCGGTGTCTATATTTTAGGAATTGTTACCGCGTTTGGTGGGGGTGCAATGCGAAATTTATTAATTGGATTACCCCCTACTGCCTTATGGGAACAAGGTTTTTTATTCAAAGTAGCCATCATTTCAATTTCGATTATCTTTTTATTTCCAAAACATTTATTATCACATTGGGAAAGATGGGGCATTTATTTTGATGCGATTGGGTTGTCTGCTTTTGCTATACAAGGTGCATTATTTGCAGTGAAATTACAATTGCCAATTAGTGCTGTCATCGTTGCTGGGGTATTAACGGGTGCTGGTGGTGGGGTCATTCGGGATGTGTTAGCTGGAAGAAAACCACTTGTTTTCAAGCGGGAAATTTATGCCGTGTGGGCTGCTGTTGGCGGCTTGATCGTCGGCTTAGGTTTACATCAATATGATTTATTTCTATACATATTACTCGTCTTGATTACTGCGTTAAGAATTTTATCTGCCCATTATCATTGGAAACTTCCAGTGAAGACTTTACATTAAAAAAGTGAGCGTTTACCGAATATAAACGCTCACTTTTTATTATTGTGCTAAATCCATTGTAATATTTTTTGAAGGAACATATGTTGAAATGGCATGCTTATAAACCAATTGTTGCTTCCCTTCCACTTCTAGTAGAACGGTATAATTGTCATAAGATTTTATGAGACCTTTAATCTGAAACCCATTCATTAAAAATACGGTAACATGAATATTTTCTTTACGCAATGTATTTAAAAATACGTCTTGCATATTTTTTTGCGTCATCCCAATCCCTCCTATTTCTTCGAATATTTCATCTTTCCCCTTTAATGTTCTAGATTAAACATCAAAGTCCTTTAATTTTTGTGAAATGTTGTCCATCATCTTTCGTAAACCATCTTCAACGTTCAACCAGTTAATGTCCATTTTATTTTTAAAATAAGTCATTTGACGTTTTGCATAATTTCTCGTACTCTTTTGAATGCCTTCGACAGCTGCTTCGTAGGAACAATCACCTTCAACATAGCGTTTTAATTCACGGTAACCAATTGCCCCCATCGGTTGTGCATCCTCGTAGCCTTGTGCTAATAAGTTTTCTACTTCTTGTAAGAAGCCCTGTGCCATCATTAGTTCTGTTCGTAAATTAATCCGTTCGTATAATTTTTCACGGCCCATCTCCAAGCCAAAAATGAGATGCTCATACATTTTTTCTTGTCCTTTATTATCTTCATGTGCATCTTTCGTCTTCCCAGTAATTTCAAAAATTTCCAATGCACGAATAAGACGACGGTGATTATTCGGATGAATTTTCTCTGCGCTATTCGGATCAATTTCTTGAAGTTTCGCATGTAGTACTGCTGATCCTTCAATTTCTAATTGCCGTTCTAAGCGCTCGCGAATTACATCATCCACGACTTCTTCTGTGAAACGAAAATCAAATAACACGGCTTGAATATAAAGTCCCGTCCCTCCGACGATAATTGGTAAGTTACCACGACTTCTAATGTCATCAATTGCTGCCCGTACAGCCTTTTGATAATCCGCGACCGAATACGCTTCATGGCCGTCTAATGTATCAAATAGATGATGTGGAATGCCCTCCATCTCCTCTTCCGTCACTTTCGCAGTACCAATATTGAAGTCACAATACACTTGTGTCGAATCGCCATTAATAATTTCACCATTGTACTTTTTGGCAAGTTCAATGCTAAGTGCCGTCTTGCCAGATGCAGTTGGTCCGACAATGGCAATCACTTCTAATTTATCATTCATCTTTTTCAATCCATTCTAAAACTTGTTGAATCACTTCGGGACGTTCTGTATCATTTAATAATTCATGACGTCCTTCTTCAAAAAATTGCACAGTAACATCTGTTAACTGTGCTTTCTCATATTGTTTGGCTACTTTCCAGACAGCTTTACTAAAGTTTCCTACAGGATCTTCAGTTCCAGAAAACAGTAAAATCGGTAAGTCTTTCGGTATTTTAGCAATTTCTTTCGGTTGATGAATCACACCTAAACCTTCAAATAAATCTAAGAAAAATTGAGTTGTCGGTACAAAACCACAATATTCATCCATCATATAGCTATAGACATGCGTGTCATTTCTCGATAGCCAATCAAATTTTGTAACAGGTTGGCGAATGCCTTTATTGAAACTACCAAATACAAGTGTATCTAATAAATAATTTTCTTTTGCTGCATCATTCATTTTCGCTGTTAATTTTCCTACTAAAATACCTCCATAACGAGCAATGCCGTTATCATCCCCAGTACCTGATAACACAACACGGTCCACCATGTCTCCGTATAATTGAATATAACGACGTGCAATAAATGAACCCATACTGTGCCCGAATAAAATAAATGGAACTGTCGGTAGTTCTTTTCTTAATACACTTACCACTTCTTGGACGTCTTTAACGACACGATCAAAGCCAACTCGATCACCAAAATGACCGCGTTTGCCGTTTTCACTCGCAGTTTGACCATGCCCGCGATGATCGTGAGCCGTTACAATATAGCCACGCTCTACAAAGTATTCTGCCGCCCCATCGTAACGTCCGCTATGCTCCGCCATCCCGTGTAAAATATGAATATGACCTATTGCAGTCGTTTTTGGCATGCGAATTGTCGCATACACTACAACATCATCAGACATCGTCAATTTTCGTTCTTCCATTCCAATCGCCACCTTTGAATTTAAAAATCCTTTACATGACACGTTTAAACATTTTTTCAATTTCATAAGTTGAAAAGTGAATGAGGACAGGTCGACCGTGTGGACAAGTAAATGGATTTTCCATTTTACTCAAATCTTCAAGTAACACTTCCATATCTTTTACTGTTAAATGATGATTCGCTTTAATCGACTTTTTACAACTCATCATAATCGCCGCTTCTTCACGTAATTTACCAACGTCAATCGTGCGACTTTGTAATACTTCCTCAATCATATCTTCAATAATTTCAACTTCTTCTCCCGTTGGAAACCATGTTGGGAATTCACGAACGATATAGGCATTCGGTCCAAATTCTTCTAAATAAATTCCGACATTTTCAAGCTTGCCTTTGTTTTCTTCAATTTTCACGCGCTCATCCGCTGTGTAATGAAATTGCAATGGAAGTAAAAGTAATTGCCGTTCTTCATGTGCAGCTTCTTTTAATTTATCTCTAAAAAACTCATATTTAATGCGTTCTTGTGCAGCATGTTGGTCGATCATATAAAAACCATCTTCATTTTGTGCAACAATATACGTCCCATGCACTTGTCCTACAGGAAATAATAGCGGAAATTGGCCAGCTTTTGTGACAGCTTCTTGTTGTTCTTTAGCTGGTTCTTCAAAAATCTCCTCTTCAAAAACTTGCTCCGTATTAGAAGGCTCAATCTGTTGCCCCACTCGCTCTTCTACTATTGGAGCTCCTTGCTGTTCATGTACTTGCCACTCCTCTATAGAATGGTTAGAAGACCCTTCTTGTTGATTTTCAGGGAGTTTCGAGGCAAACACGTTTGGCTTTCCCGACTCCGTTGTGATGGTCTCTTGCTCAACTTGAGGGTAAAACTGTTCTTTAGCGACAACTCGTTCTTGTTCAGCATGTAAAACAGCTTGCCCCTCCTTTAGATCAGATTCTTTTTCCACTTTCCAAAAAGCAGTCTGTTCCGATTGTTGTTTCGGCTTTTCCTTTTTCACCGCATCAGGAATTTGCACATTACCACGCACTGTTTTAACAAGCGTATCCCGAATGAGCTCTAGTAATTCCCCTTCTTTACTCATACGGATTTGTTGTTTAGAAGGATGCACGTTGACGTCCGTTAGTAAAGGATCCCCTTCAATATTAAGGACAATAATTGGAAAACGACCGATCGGCAAGAACGTATGAAAACCATCTGTGATTGCACGGTTCACACTATGACTTTGCACCCATCTACCATTGACAATTGTCGTCATATAATTTCTCGAAGCTCTCGTCATTTCTGGTAAAGCAAAATAACCGTGAATGCGATAATCTTTATTTTCACCTTTAAAACCAACCATTTTTCTAGCGACTGTCATACCGTAAATATCTGCCATGACACGCAATTGATCACCATTACCCGAAGTTTGTAATAACACTTGATTGTGATGCATCAGTTTAAACGCAATCTTCGGATGACTAAGTGCTAAACGATTTACGAGTCCAATTGTATGACCTAATTCAGTTTGAATCGTTTTCATATATTTTAAACGAGCTGGTGTATTGTAAAAAAGCTGTGAAATTGTTAAGTCCGTCCCTTTACGAAGTGCCGCACTTTCATGTTTTATACATTTTCCACCTTCAATATTCACAAGTGTCCCTGTCGTTTCACCATCAGACGTCCATAATTCCACTTTACTTACCGCTGCAATACTCGGTAATGCTTCACCGCGGAAACCGAGTGTTCGAATACGGAATAAATCATGTTCATTTTCAATTTTACTCGTCGCATGACGTTCAAATGCACGAATGGCATCTAATTTGGACATACCTTTCCCATTATCCGTCACTCTAATTTTCATTAAACCGGCTTCTTCCAATGCGATTTCAATAACGGAACTTTCAGCATCAATAGCGTTTTCAACGAGTTCTTTCACGATCGAGGCAGGACGCTCAACAACTTCTCCCGCCGCGATTTTATTCGATAATGGCTCGTCCATAACTTTGATGACGTCCATCTGCCTCACCTCATTTTCATCTTAATTTTTCTTGTAAATCAACGATATATTGCATCGCTTGTAATGGTGTCATATTTAATACATTTTTCGCTTTCAAATCATCTAATACAGCTTGTTGTTCATTTGTAGGAGCTAGTACGTCTTCTTTTTTTATTTCAATAGCATTTGATGACTCTGCAACTACCTCTACTTCTTCAAATAACGCCAACTGCTGCGGTTCCGCTTTCGTCGGTAATTCTTGTTGGCTCGATTGTTCAAATGTTTCTAATAAATCTTTTGCTCTTTCTAATAAAGCAGTCGGTAATCCAGCAAGTTCCGCTACGTAAATCCCGTAACTTTTATCTGCTGCACCTTTCATCACTTTATGCAAAAAGACCACTTTGCCATCTTGTTCCATCGCCGCAACATGGACATTGACAAGTCTTGTTAACACTTCGTCTAATGCAGTTAATTCATGATAATGGGTTGAAAATAGCGTATTTGCACCTATTTCATCATGAATATATTCCATCATTGCCTGTGCTAAACTCATGCCGTCATACGTAGAAGTACCTCGCCCAATTTCATCGAATAATAATAAACTGCGCTCCGTAGCATTCATAATGGCATTTTGTGATTCCATCATTTCCATCATAAATGTACTTTGTCCGGATGCGACATCATCTGCTGCGCCAATTCTCGTAAAAATTTGATCAGTAATTGGTAAGTTCGCCACTTCACAAGGAACGTAACAGCCGATTTGTGCCATCACAACCGTTAAGGCAATTTGACGCATAAATGTACTTTTACCCGACATATTCGGTCCCGTAATTAAATACATATTCGCTTCTTCTGTTAAAGAGCAACTATTTGGCACGTATAAAGAGTGATCCATCATTTTTTCAACGACTGGATGACGGCCATTTTTAATTTCTAAAGCTTTCCCGTTATGGAAAGTAGGTTTTACATAATTGCGTTTTTCCGCTACTTGACTAAACGCTAAATAAACGTCTAATTCACTTAAGATGGACGCCAATTGTTGCACCTTACGAATATGCGTTTTTAAAGCATCTCGTACTTCTGTGAACAATGTATATTCTAACTCTAAACTTTCTGCCTCAGCATTTAAAATAAGCGCTTCTTTTTCTTTTAACTCGTCCGTAATATAACGTTCTGCATTGGCCAACGTTTGTTTACGTTCAAAACGTTCTTGATCGACAAGATGAATATTCGATTTCGTCACTTCAATAAAATAGCCAAAAACTCGGTTATAGCCGATTTTCAAGTTTTTAATGCCCGTTTGTTGTCGTTCGCGTTGTTCTAACTCCGCTAACCATTCTTTACCATTCCTAGAAGCGTAGCGATATTCATCTAGCTTTTCATCAAAACCATCTCGAATTACGCCGCCTTCTTTTACCGTCATCGGTGGTTCGTCGGCGATGGCTTTTTCAAGCATCTCTGTTACTTCTTCACATGGTAAAATTTTCGTAGCAAATTGTTCTAATAACGATTTACCACTTGTAGCAAGTGCTTCTTTAATCATTGGTACTTTTTGTAAAGAGTTACGCAGTTGTGCTAGATCTCGTCCATTTGCTGATCCCATCGAAATACGACCTGCCAAACGTTCTAAATCATACACTTCTCTTAAAGCATCTTTTAGGTCTGCACTTAAGAAAAAGGCATCCATTAATTCTGTAACGATGTTTAAACGAGTTTCAATCGCTTCACGTTCGGCAAGTGGCTGATGAATCCACATTTTAAGCTTTCTTGCACCCATTGCCGTCACCGTTTCATCCAGCAGCCAATACAATGTGCCTTCTTTCGTCCCTGTACGAATAGATTGTAGCAGTTCCAAATTGCGCATTGAGTTCGCATCAATAGACAATTTCGTATTTTTCTCAATAAATTCGAATGGCTTAAGATGTGCTAATGATGTTTTCTGTGTTCTTTTTACGTAGGAAATGAGTCGAATGCAAGCATCTAATATGTCTTCTGGTAAATTAGGTGTAAATTCATATTCCAGCTCATCAGACGTTTGTTCTACGGAAAGAGCAATATTTCGATTGGCAATTCTTTCAGTTAAAGCGAGTTGCAGTCCTTCATTGACAACAACTTCTTTAATACCGAGTGCTTCGATTTCAGAAATAAGCGTACGCTCTTCCCCTTCCACATATTGAAGCGTACCTTCTCCAGTCGATAAATCTAAAAAGGCTAAGCCATATAATAAGTCGTCTACTTGATGAACTGCTCCAATGAAATGATGTAAAGACGTGTCAATATTTTTTCCTTCTGTTAACGTTCCAGGCGTTACAATTCGAATGACTTCTCGTTTCACAATCCCTTTCGCTACTTTAGGATCTTCCGTTTGCTCACAAATCGCGACTTTATGCCCTTTTTGAACGAGCGTTTCAATATAACCTTCTGCCGCATGATAAGGAACACCACACATCGGTATAGGCTCCCCTTGACTTGCATCGCGGGCCGTCAATGTAATTTCTAAAATTTGTGACGCATTTGTCGCATCCTCAAAAAATAATTCATAAAAATCACCAAGTCTAAAAAATAAAAATGCATCTTGGTGCTGTGCTTTAATTGATAAATATTGTTGCATCATCGGTGTATAAGTTGCCATTATGTACCCTCACTATAAATCTTGTTTTGTCTATTATAACAATTAATCCGTCAGAAAAGAAGAAATCGAAAAAGCAAGTCTTTGGCAGACGTACATGGCAAAGATTTGCTTTTAAGAATGCATCAAATATTTCACACTTGTGTAACGACGAGATAACCTATCCAAGTAATGACGCCAAAAACAGGTAACACAAGCACACTAGCGAGCCAATGAACTTGTTTTTTCAGCATAAAAGCCGCACCTAAATAACAAAATGGTAAAACTAGGCCCCACCCTTTAAATAACGGTGTTGCCGCTAAATAGAACGAGAATGGAAGTATTGAAAATGCGGCGAACACTAAATACATCGCTTTTTTCCTTGCAATGCCAATGATTGCCAAAATAATGGATGCAATCATTAAAGGCCAAAACAGAAACTCCATATCGCTACACGCCCTTTTCTTTCAATTCTTTCCCTAATATCGTCAATACTTTACGTGCGCTAAAAATCGCCAATAAAAGTGCAATGAACAAGACAGCGATTGTTCCGAATAACACTGTAAGAGAGGAACTTATTGGTAAAAAGCGCCATATCCAGTCAAATACGGTTAAATAGATGAGAAAAAATACAAGCATTAAAAAATAATAAATGATTTTTATTTTCATTTCAGTGACCTCTTCCTGTTCATTTTAATGATTAACCAACTGCGTGCAGTAGTAAATACAAAGTAATTCACTCACCTGTAACCCATTTGTTTGAATCGATAGTTTTAACGTTATGGGTATTTTTTTCTCAACATGAATGGTTGCACAAACTTCATTTTGAACGACAACTTCACAAGTACGATTGAATAAGTCTTGGCGAAAAAGAAATTGCTGTTCATTTTTACTATAAAGCATTCGAGGATTTGTTCGGATTTTTGTATGATTTTCTAATAACCATTTCCTTTCATCACCATGTTCTGTTAAGATGATGTCTCACTTCAAACGTGTCAAATTCTTTTTAAAAGAATGTTCTATTGTCGTTTGCTCATCCTCACCATCCATATGAACTTTTTTCGCTAAATCATCTGTAATCGGAATTTGCTGCAAGATTTTATGCCAAGTACTCGTATAAGCCCTTCTTACATGTCCTACATCACATTGATTGGAATCGTAAATGACAATTGGTTTAGTTGAAAGATTCGATATTGGTAATACTGCGTAATAATCCATCGTTCCCTCTCGTTATGCTGCGCAATTTTGCATGAATTATGAATCTCTTATGCTTCATGCTGTTGATATTTGTATAAGTTATACAGTAGTTGCATCACATAAACGATAATGAAAAGTGCCATAATTGAAATCGTTGCAAGCTCTCCCCATACCGAAATATAGTAGATGAAAAATAAAGCGAGCAATGAAAAAGGCAACATCCATAATGTTCTAATTAATTTTCTCCGATAAGAAAGTTTAAAATAATTCACCGCAAAGCCACGGTCTACTTTTGAACGATTTTTAAAAACGATCGCTAAAACAATAGATGTGACAAGACCTACAACAATCGGTAACCATATACTTCCCATTTTCTTCCACCCTTTCTTTTATTGAATGATCAGTACCTTATTCCCTTGTCTTTCTTATACGTTCCCCCCCAGGAAATGTTTCAATGTTCTGCCGATCATTTTGATTGATTTAAAATACTTGATTACGCTACCAATGTTTAATTTTTTCTGTTAGTAACACATTAATTTGGGATAAAAAACTTTCAATAAGTACCTCCACAGATTGATTCTTACTTAATCTTGGTGCTTGACCACACCAAAGAGACATCCATTCCGGACGCTTTTGCTTTGCTGCTTCACTACGAATCCCTTGTGTTAAACTGTTTTGAATCGGATAATTTGGTAAGTCTTTTTCATAAGGTGTTAATTCATTTATAAAGTCATTGCGAATGCCCCTTGCTGCCTTCCCTGAATATACCGAGGTAACGACAAGCTCTTCTTCTGAACTTGATAAGATCGCTTCTTTATGCAAACTTTTCGCTCCACTTTCACTCGTCGTCACAAAAGCTGTCCCCATTTGAACGGCTTCAGCCCCTAATAATAAAGCAGATAAAATCCCTCGCCCGTCCATTATGCCACCTGCAGCGATCACAGGAACTTGTACTTGGTCGACCGTTTGTGGAATTAACGCCGTCGTGCCAATCATTGCCTCATCAAATGAACTTGAAAAGCTGCCGCGATGCCCGCCAGCCTCACTTCCTTGCATCACTACAAGATCTACACCAGCTGCTTCATTTTCAAGCGCTTCACGGACAGTTGTTGCCGTACCAATGATGACTATATTTTCTCGTTTAAGACGATCCATAATTTCTCTTTCTGGTAGTCCAAAGGTAAAACTGCAAATCGGCACTTTTTCTTCGATTAGAACTGCTAATTGTGCTTCAAAATGAGCGCACTCGGGTATTTTCACTTCAAATGGCTCCGATATATTTAATTGTGTTCGGTAACCTTCTAACAGATTATTTGCTTTTTTAATTGCCTCATCTTCTACAGATGGCATTTCCGGAATAAATACATTGACTGCAAATGGTTGGTTCGTTATTTTTTTAATTTGTTGAATGCTTTGACGTAAAGCGTTTACAGTCATATAACCAGCTCCAAGCGTCCCTAAACAGCCGCTATTTGAGACAGCTGCGACCAATTCAGGTGTTGTCACACCCCCAGCCATTCCTGCCTGAATGATTGGGTAGCGAATGTTTAATTTTTTCGTCACTGCTGTTTCATACCACATATGGCTCACTTCACTTTCCGTAATCTCTTCTTACTTCTTACATTACCATAATTCCAATACTCAAACAATTTACATGTAAACGACTTTATTTGAAGTAAAAAGGCTTTCTGAATGATTAAAAACTCTGAAACGATTTTACTTGTTTCAGAGTCTTTAATGTCATTTTTCACTATGCAATTTTTAAGATTTATGCTCATGATGCCCGTGCGGCTTTTGATCTTGATGCGGTGGACGGCCTTCTCCGTGATGATGGTGATTCGTTTCTTGTTGACCGCCTTGATGATGATGTTGACCTTGCGTGTGGTGGTGATGAACACTAGACGACTCATCATGATAATGCCATTCCTCTTCAAACGGTGTCGGATGAATTGAAATACATACTTTAGTCTCTCCAATAACTTCAGCTGTCAATTCTCTTTCTACACAAATAACAAACTTTTCTTTACACTTCGAAATAACAGCTTCTGTACAATTCGGATGTTGAATGACATTCACAATCACTTCTTCATGCTTTGAAGTTGGTTCATCTCGGTAATGCAGTCGAATACGGTCTTTGTAAGAAACACTTTCCGTATAAACGGATGTTTTCGAATGTTGACTGTGCGAATACCAAACGTTAATATCAAATTTCCCAGTTACTTCAACATATTTCCCAACTTTACGCGCTTGATGCGAATGATTAATAATCCAGCATCCTAAAATACTTGTCGGCTTATTTGGTGGACATAAAGTTTCTTTCGTTTCCGTCCTTTTCTTTCCTTTGGCGACGACGGTCTTTGTCACAATTTGGCGTAAATTTTTCAGTTTTCTTCCTCCTTCATTCACTTCATTCCATCATATGCGACAGAAGCCCAATACGTGAAAAAAATCGGCAAGAAATTTTTCTCACCGATTTTAATCCATCATCTTATAAGTCTTCTTCTTTTAATTCCGTGTCATCTAAATGTTCATATGTCGTGTTTTTCACATAAGAACCTGTTTCGCCACGTAATAAATCTCCACCAGTTGATGTAATGATTTCATCCGTTACACCATTGGCAATTGTATTCGATACTAGTTGTAATAAATCATTCACTTCAAGTTGTGATTCTTTAAATTCTTGTACTAAAGGAATCGCATCTAAATCCCCTTCAACTTTAGCGATTTTACCTTCAATAATTTCTAGTGCACGTTCTTTACCGTATTGTTGGAAGTTCACTGCTTGCTTTTGTAAAGATTTTAAACTTGCGATGCTTTCACGTACTTTTTGATTTTCATTAATTTGTGCTTCCGCTCTTTTAAAGAAATCCACTTGCTCCGTGTTGGCAATCATATGTGCAATTTCATTTGCTTTTGCAATAATTTCATCTTTCGTATAACGTTTTTCCATTTTAATTCATGACCTCTTCTCTCTCAACTACACCTAAAAACTCTCCGTCTAATGACCAAGTTTTGGCATCTGTTACTTTTACTCGTACAAGTTTTCCGACTACTGATTGTGGTGCTTTGAAGTTTACCAATTTGTTTTTACGTGTATATCCTGAAAGGACGTCATCATTTTTACGACTTGATCCTTCAACTAACACTTCAACGATTTGGCCTTCATATTTCGCCATCGCTTTTGCTGCATACACTTTTACAAGTTCATTCAGACGTTGTAATCGTTCTTTTTTCACGTCCATTGAAATATTGTCTTTCATACGTGCAGCAGGCGTTCCTTCTCGTGGCGAATAAATATACGTATAAGCCATTTCGAATTCCATCTCCTCGTAAAGAGATAAAGTTTCTTCGAATTGCTCGTCCGTTTCATTTGGGAAGCCGACGATAATATCTGTCGTTAATGCAACATCTGGCATAGCCGCTTTAATTTTCTTCACTAGCTCAATATAGCTTTCTCTCGTATACGTTCTACCCATAATCTTCATAATTGCAGAAGATCCAGATTGCACTGGTAAATGAATATGTTCTACGAGATTGCCGCCTTTTGCTAGCACTTCAATTAGTTCATCTTCAAAATCCCAAGGGTGACTTGTTGTGAAACGTACACGTGGAATATCAATACTACGTAAATCATCCATTAAATCAGCTAAACGATAATGTACATCTTCAAAATCTTTGCCGTAAGCATTGACGTTTTGACCAAGCAATGTAATTTCTTGGTAACCTTGTGCTGCTAAATGTCTCACTTCTTGAATGACATCTTCAGGACGACGGCTTCGTTCTTTACCACGCGTATACGGAACGATACAATACGTACAGAATTTATCACAGCCATACATAATGTTGACCCAAGCTTTAATGTTACCATGACGAACTTTGGGTAAGTTTTCAATAATATCGCCTTCTTTAGACCACACTTCTACAACGATTTCTTTTGATAGATAAGCATCTTGTAAAATATGTGGTAGACGGTGAATATTATGCGTACCAAAAATCATATCAACTTGATCATATGTTTTTAAAATTTTATTAACAACCGATTCTTCTTGTGACATACAGCCACAAACACCGATTAATAAATCTGGATTAACACGTTTTAACGCTTTTAAATGTCCAAGTTCACCGAACACCTTATTTTCTGCATTTTCACGAATTGCACATGTGTTTAATAAAATAACATCTGCTTCTTTTACCTCTGCTGTCGCTTCATACCCAAGCGCTGTAAAAATCCCTGCCATTACTTCCGTATCATGTTCGTTCATTTGACAGCCGTATGTACGAATATAAAATTTACGTCCATTTCCCATATCTTTAAAGCGCTCTTCAATTTCAAAATCATCAAAGTAAGCAACTTCTTCAGCCCCGCGACGTCTTGCTTTTTTCAAATTCGGTGGCGTGTACACTGACTGGAAATATTGGCTATAATCTTTTTCTTCTTTTTTATTGGCAACTTCTGGTTTAATTTGCCCAGAGCTTAGTCTTTGTTCTTCATTCATTGCAATTGTTTCCCCTTTCCGACTCTCTTTCGGGAATTTGTCCGTACTTATACTCCATTATACTGAACTAATGTCGAACTGTAAAAGAAGAGTGTTGTTTTGTGACATGTTTGTCATAATTTTTTAGAAAAACAGAAGAAAAACTACGAAAAAAAGCATTCGTAGTTTCACTTTATTTTCATGTACAAACGAGCTACCTTTCATTTATGAGCTTTTTTTTACTAATAATTTTAAAGCAGTCCGTCCTTCTCCATTAATCAAAATATCCGTAAAAGCGGGTGCACATGTTAAATCTGAACCACTCGGTGCTACAAATCCTCTTGCGATGGCGATTGCTTTTACCGCTTGATTGAGTGCACCTGCACCAACCGCCTGAATTTCTGCATATCCTTGTTCACGAATAACTGATACGAGCGCACCTGCTACAGAATTAGGGTTTGAGCCTGAAGATACTTTTAATGGATTCACATTTTTTCCTCCTTATTCATCTATCAATCTGTTAAAAAAGTTCATAGTTTAACTTATGATGAATGATTCGGAAATAGACTTCCTTATCTTTAGAAAGGATGATCTTCGTTAATCATAATTCTTTCGATATGCGTTGCTTTACCTGTTTTGTCATCCACTTCAACATATACACCATTTAACTGTGCACGACCTTTTTTCGGCACTTCAAAACGCACAGGTAAATTTGTTTGGAAACGGTAAATGACATCTTCTTTTTTCATCCCTAAAATTTCATCATAAGGCCCCGTCATTCCTACATCCGTTATATACGCTGTCCCATCAGGTAAAATACGATTATCCGCTGTTTGCACATGCGTATGCGTACCTACAACGACCGAAGCTACCCCATTTAAATGCCAACCCATCGCAATTTTCTCACTTGTCGCTTCCGCATGAAAATCGACAAAAATGATTGAACAATCTCGTTTCGCTTCTTCAATTAATTGTGTCGCCATTTTAAATGGATCTTCATGTGGCGATAAAAATGTACGTCCATGCAAATTAATAACCGCAATATTTACACCATTTTTCATAATTTTCGTCATTCCTTTACCAGGAGCATCTTCTGAAAAATTGGCTGGACGAATTAAATAATCCGTGTCATCTATAAAATCATAAATTTCTTTTTGGTCCCAAGTATGATTACCCATCGTCACCACATCGACACCGGTTCTTAATAAGTCATCAAAAATTCTTTTTGTAATACCGCGACCAGATGCAGCATTTTCACCATTGGCAATGACAACATCCGGTGTATATTTACGTTTAATGCTCGGTAAATGACGTTCTACTGCTTCTCTTCCAGGAGAACCAACAATATCACCAATAAATACAATCTTCATGTGTAAACCTCTTTCTAGTCCATCAATTCTTTACTTACACCATCATACGTTTATTTACCATTAGAATCAAATGATTCTTCGTTTGATGTAAGAGAATTTAGTATAAGATTTCCTACGCACGTCTTGCCACAAACTTAAGCTCGGGACTACGTTTTAAAGAGACATTTCCCGTCACAATCTTAATATTTTGACCAACATAATTGCGAGCAGTTCTAGGATTGCGTTTAATAGGAGATGAAGTTGCTTGCAATATGGATTCTTTGTGAGCGATTCGCCGTTCGGGGAAATGATTCATGCGCTTTGGGAATTTATTCACCGTTTCTCGCAAAGATTCAATCGCTCAGTAAATTCATTCACCGTTCCCCGCAATGATTCGTGCGCTCAGGAAATTCACCCATCGTTCCCCGCAATGATTCGATCACTCGGGAAATTTATTCGTCGTTCCCCGCAATGATTCATGCGCACAGGAACTTCATTCACCGTTCGTTCAGAATTTATAGAACGACTTCTTTTCAGTTGAAATTTCGCAAAAAAATGGTTCTTTGTCAAATAACGTTGGCGAAGAATATTAGTCGATATGAATGATAAAGGAAATCTAGAATTAGGAGATGTAATTTTAGGTTTCCTTTTTATTTTCTTCGTGCTTAAAAGATCGTTACTTTCCGTTTCAGGCGGACGCTTTCCACGGGCACGGCTTCAGCCTCCTCGTCGCCAAGTTCGGGCTCCTGTGGGGTCTTCAGCTCGCGCTGTTCCCGTAGGAGTCGCCGCCTTTCACTTCAAGTAACTAGTAAAGTATATAAATTTGAAATATAGCCTTTCAAAAAAAGTCATCCTACAAGCGGAGGAGCTGGCTTATCAGCCACTTCCTTAAACTTAAAATGGATCAAAATCCGTTTTTTATAATGATAGAAATTGCGGTAGCCATATGCGACACGATTGAGTACTTTGATCTTGTTGTTAATGCCTTCTATTCGTCCGTTACTATAAGAATAGGTAAAACTATTTTCAATGTAAGGAAGAAACTTTCTTAACGTTTTCACACTTGTTTTCATATACGATGAAATCAGAATGTCTTGTGTCCCTTTTAAAATCTCTTGAAGTCGATTATAGTTCTTGTCTTTCATAGTCGTTAAAATGTCTTGATACAATCTATAATTCGCTTTTAAAACAGGGTTGTAGTTGAGTAATTCCGCGACAATAGCTGCTTCTGTAGTTTGGCCAAATAAAGAATACGACTGATAATGTACACTTGAAAGGTCCTTTTCGTTTTTAAGAAGGAGCTTCCAATATCTTTTTAAACGGCGATATTTTCTCTGATCCGCAGAATCTGATGTACTTAACTGATTCATTACTTGAATGCGCGTTTTATTCATAGAACGGTTAATCAACTGAACTAAGTGGAAACGATCAATGATAATGTCCGCATTCGGAAAAAGCACTGTAATCAATGTTTCATAACCTGCATTCATATCAATCGTCACTGTTTTTACTGCTTTTCGTGCCACAAGGCTATAGTTGCCCATAAAATGGTTTTTGATGACAAATTGCGTTCGACCCTCTAGGATATCTAAAATATCTCCATTTGCAGCGTTGATGTATTCAAATGCCATCTTGCCTTTTGAGTATTTAAACTCATCAAAGGAAAGATGTTCAGGAAGTGCTTGGTTATGCGATTTTAAAGTCTTCGCCGTCTCATTAATAACTCTTTGGACAGTCGGAGAAGATACAGTACAATCTTTCGCAATAGACTTTAGTGACTGGGCTTCAGCTGCTTTAACGACTATAAACGCCTTGACATTCTTCGAAATATGGCAATGCTTTTTAACGATAGATGTCTTCGCTGTAAAAGAATGATTACAGCTTTTACAAAAATAACGCTGTTTTTTCAACAATAAATATGTGGGATAATTCCCCTGAAGAGGCAATGTAATTCTAGATGTTTGTGTGCCATTTTTATAAATGGTAAAGTGCTCGTTTTTAATTCCACAAACCTCACAACCATCGGGATGATAGGTTAAAGTGCCTTCAATAAATTTACACGTTTTATTTTTGTATGTGCCTAGTTGAACACAGTTTTCCTCAAATATAATATTTGTATCTTGAATATCAATTAAAGTTCTAATATCATTAGTAAGTGACAAGTGAATTCTCTCCTGGATATGGTTTTCGACGACTTTTATTCTACAGGGAATTTCACTTGTTTTCTATTTTAAAATAAAATAACGTTAGTGAAATTCCACCACCTTTAGATCATCTCAAAAAGGTGGTTTTATTTTCACCAACGTTAAATATTATAGAACCGGCTTTTTAGTATTTGCATATGAAATAGGAATAAGCTTTGGAATTTGAGATGGTGGACTTGAAACGAAACAATTGACCTGGAAAGGAATGACCCTAACTTAGAACGCAAATCGAGATACTTGGAATGAAATAAATGACCTGGAAAGAAAACTGCGAAACTTGGAATGCAAAGGGCATAACCTGGAAAGCAACACCCCAAACTTAGAACGCAAATCGAGTTACTTGGAAAGAAAAATTGACTTGGAATGAAAACCATGAAACTTGGAAAGCAAAGGGCTCAACCTGGAAAGCAACACCCCGAACTTGGAACGCAAATCGAGATACTTGGAAAGAAAACCGTTGCCCTGTACTCGAAACGAATACCACTCCTCCTAAAATGATACCCACTCTTCCTAAAACGTCCCCACTAACACTAACACACTCCTATTCAAACCAACCATTCAGATCTTTAATTTGTTATTTTGAGCAGCTGTTTCCTGTAACGGCTGGCCCACTTTCTGATCAAGAATGCATCTTTTCATTATAAAAACGACATAACTCAATTTCCAAAATAAAAAAGCCATCTCCAGCGAATTGATTTTTCAACTGAAGATGGCTTTCAAATATATACAGCTATCAAGATTGCATGCGCATCCATTCACATAAATCTTTTACAACTTGGCGATTAGATGCTGCTGGAAATTGGTGGGTAAAGGTTGGGAAATACCAAGTTTCCACAGGTAATTGATGCGAATGAAGCGCACGTTCTAAAATAAGCGCTTGTTCAAATGAAACGTTTTGATCCTTTTCGCCGTGAATAATTAATACGGGCGCATTAATTTCAGCAATCCGATCTAACACATTGCGCTCGCGATAACCTTCTGGATGACTATTCGGAGAACCGCCAATAACTCGTTTCATCATTCTTCGCATATCTCGTCGTTCTTTATATGTAAACACAATATCCGAAACGCCGGCCCATGTAACGACCGAAGTTAAATCATTACGTAAAACGGCTGTCCAAAGTGCCATCAAACCACCTCTTGAAAAAGCGAATAAATGAATACGCTCTTTTTGAACGAGTGGACTTTGCTTGAGCACATCAACTGCATAAATGGCATCATAACGGTCTTCTCCCCCGAAAGTATCTCGACCTTCACCGCCACGATTCCCCCGATAATACGGCGCAAAAACAACAAATCCTTGACTTGCAAGTTGAGCAATTCTTGCAGGACGAACCATTCCTACATGCTGAATGCCGCCACGTAAATAAATAATCCCTTCGTATTGTCCTGCTACTTTGGGCTCGGCTAACAAACCTTTCACCTTTACACCATTCGACCAATACGTAATTTCTTCCAATCGAATATGCGGATTCGGCGAGGGATACAATCTTCTACTATCAATTTTTCCGTTCGCTTGCATATTGCTCCACCCACTTTCGTAAAGCAATCATCCCTTCATCTTTCATATAAAAACTAATATGCTCTTCATGATCTAATGCTTCTGTCGTTAACCAAACTGCACCTTCTGTTTCATGAAGTGTATAATCTTCAGCAATTTCCGCTATTTCTGCTGTAAACACTGCTTTACAAAAAGGCTCCTCAGTATGCACAACATATTCAGCAAATTGCTGCACATTATGAATCGTCACGCCTGTCTCTTCATATACTTCTCGTTTAATTGCCACTTCAATGGATTCGCCTTCTTCTGCTTTCCCTCCAGGAAATTCAATCCCTCTTCTCCGATGCTTTGTACATAACCACTTTTCTTGATGTTTACATAAAAGAAGAACGTGACGCGCTGCAATGCCACGTTCATTCGGACCAAATGTTAATTCAACACGCTCTCCGTTTAAATCTGTAAATACTAACATAACTGTCACTTCCTTCTTTCTTTCAGTGTACAGAAGGCGTTTTTGACAATCAACGGAAATACGGTAAATTCTCAATAAATGATTTCGTTTCTTGATCTCCAAACTCATGAATAATCGCATAAATCTTTTTCGTTCGATGATCTAACTCATGATTATTATGATCGTAGTGATAAGGAATATAAGGCAAATGTGCACGTAAGAAATTTTCAAATTCCAACTCATTCATTTGCTCAAACAACTTACGAAACACCGGGATATACTGCCTATCAACATGAATTTTAAACTCCCAAGGTGACACGTGCGGCGAGCTGTAAACTCTTTGATCTGTAACAGAAACATACATCGGAAATTTTGACATCCAATCGCATCCTTTTATTTTTTAGACTGTCCAAAAAGGATAAAACAATACAGAACTTTTTAAACAGAGGAGAATTCAATGAAGTTTGAACGTTTTTCAAGGAAGTTCATACTCGATTCAATGAAATATAAACATTTTTCAAGCTGATTAATTCCGTTCAATCTTAGCCTTATTATATTTTCCAAGAGTTTAAATACTAATTATGATACCAAAAAAGACCATGATATATTATCATAGTCCCTCTCATGCCCGACAAGAATCCATTCTCACCAATCCTTTATTCACCTGTTGTACAATTAATCGGTGAAAATAACCCTGATTTCTCAATCGCAATCGTTTCATCTTCATTAAACTTTTCAAAACATTTTTCAATCGTCCGTTCATTTTCTTGATGCTGTGCAACCAGTTTCGTAAATGCGAAACCTCCAGTAAAAAGAATGAGTGTACTGCATGCAATTGCTACGATTATACCGCGTTTTTGTTTCATTCTTAAACACCCCCGAATATCTTTAGTTTTTCATTTACTCCCAAAAACCAAAACCCCGAAAATCTTTTGAGCAAGATTTTCGGGGGAAGCTTTTATGCTTTTACATCGATTGAAGCACCTTTGTACGGATGAGGCGCAGAAGCTTGTTTTGGTAAGCTTTCCAACATTTCTGTTGCGGCTGAAGCCCCCATTTGGAGTGCTTTATTCATCACACTCATTTGCACAGTGGATTGCAAGCTTCTTAATTGATTCGCCATGACTGCATTTAATTCCATGGACAAACCCTCCCTTCCTTACATACTATATCGGTAAAAGGGTGAAGTTGTGAAGGGTGAATTATTTATTGTCCTCACCTAAAAAAGCATTTAACATCCATTGGTGTTTCTCGATGCTTTGATAAGTTGCATTCAATAAATCTTCCGTCATATCATCGCCTTCTTCAGCAGCGAGTTCCATTCCTTTTTTCAATGAGTCCATCGTTTTGCCAAAGTCATCGGCAATTGTTTTAACCATTTCATCTGCTTTTTCATTCCCTGTTGCTTCACTTACAACAGATTGTTCTAAATGCTCTTTCAGTGTTGCGACAGGATTACCACCTAATGTTAAAATACGTTCTGCGATTTCATCCATATGAGCTGTCGCTTCGTTGTATAACTCTTCAAATTTATTGTGCAAAGTGAAGAATTGATGACCTTTTACATACCAATGATAATTATGCAACTTCGTGTACAGCACCGACCATGTAGATACTTGTACGTTCATTTCTTTAATTAATTGTGTAGACATAAAAACAGCTCCTTTAAATAATGTTAATTCGTCTCTCTTTCAATTTACCCCCTGACCACATACAATAAACATATATCTAACAATTAGGAGCAATATTAATGAAGAAAATATTACTTTCAATTATAAAATTTTATCAAAAAGCCATTTCGCCGATGACACCACCAAGTTGCCGCTTCCACCCGACTTGTTCGCATTACGGTTTAGAAGCGATTGAAACGCACGGTGCACTGAAAGGGACATGGTTAACAGTGAAGCGTATTTCAAAATGCCACCCTTTTCATGAAGGTGGCTATGATCCAGTTCCGGAAAAAAAGAAGAAAAACTAAAAAGCATCACCAATGTAATAAAGTGTGGTAGGTTCTGTTAGTCGAATTGGATACTTTTATATTATCTACAATCCCCCCTAAAACAAGCGAAGTTCAGCAGTGAATGTTGGACTTTTTTTAGTTGCTTAATCCTATTTTTTGCGGTATGATAAGAAGGCTATTTCCAGTAAATCGGAATGATTACTATTTACAAAAGGACTTGATGAGATGCCGAAAAAAGCACTCCTATTTTTATTCAGTATATTATTACTCTTAACGGCGTGTACACAGAAGGAAAATGAAACGAATAGAGAACAGTTAACCATTTTCACAACTGTTTATCCTTTACAATATTTTACAGAAAGAATTGGTGGCGACTTTGTAGAAACGAACTCGATTTATCCACCTGGTTCTGATGAACATACTTTTGAACCGACACAAAAAGATATGATTGCACTAAGCGATGCTGACTTATTTTTTTATATCGGTTTAGGATTAGAAGGATTTGTTGAAAAAGCTGAAAAAACATTAAGCAAAGAGCATGTACAACTTATTGCGACTGCGTCGAACATTGATCATGATGCACTCCTACATAGCGAAGAAGATGAGCATCATGACCATGATCACGACCACGACCACGATCATGGCGATATTGATCCACATGTATGGATGTCTCCGAAACTTGCACATGATTTAAGCAGTTCGATTAAAGATGCACTTATCGATGTAATGCCTGAGCATACAGACTTTTTCGAGCAAAACTTTCAACAATTAAATGATGAAATTAACACATTAGATCAAGCTTATGTAGATATGGTCAATACAGCCAATATGAAAACTTTCTATGTTTCACATGCTGCTTTCGGCTATTTAGCACATGACTACGGCTTAGAACAAGTAGCGGTTGCAGGCATTCACTCACAAAGCGAGCCTTCCCAACGTGCCTTAATTGCACTCGTAGATCGTGCTAAAGAAGAACAGGTGAAATATATCTTTTTCGAACAAAATGTTTCATCTAAACTAACGAAAATTATTCAAGATGAACTTGGAGCCAAGTCCTTAACTTTGCATAATTTAAGCGTATTAACGACTCAAGATTTGCAACAAAATGAAGATTATTTTTCACTCATGTATGAAAATTTAAAGCAACTGAAAAAAGCACTCCAGTGAATATATGGATGAACAAATATGTACTAATTACCTATGCGTTGCTCACCATCAGTTACAATGTCGAGATGCAAAAGTTGCTCCACTAAATAAAACTTTAAAATGCCTAGCATCAAATTTCTGAAAGTTGATGCTAGGCATTTTTATAATTGAACAACTCAATTTCATATCTTTACTTCGGCATTAATAAGGATCGGCTTCACGACTTTTTTTCACAGCATCTTTTGTCGCTTCATTCGCCGCCAGTGAACCTTGTCCATATCTTGATTGACCTGATTGACGTCCAGGAACTTTATGCTCCGTTTTCATTCCTTCAAGCGCTTTCATTTTCCTTTCGACACCTTCCTGTACACGACGTCCATATTCTTCATCCGCCTTTGAAAAATGTTCGAACATCGCCTGTTGAATTCGCGGATCACAAACGGCTAATGCGTCAGATAAGTTTTCAATCAATTCGTTGCGCTCCCACTCTTCAAAACTGCGATACGTATGGCCCGCTTGCCCATAGTTGTTAGGACGGTCAATTGGTGCACTCATCGCCGCCTCATGATAGGTTGGACGATGTTGAGGGCGTTCTCCTTTGTCTGCCTCCCTATAACCACCGAGCATGGAAGGTTCATAATTAATATGCGGATTATCTTCAAACTGTTGTGGACTTCGAAAATCCATTTGAGCACGGCGCTGATTTGTACGAACTGGAGTAATTGGCGCATTTACAGGTAATTGTAAGTAATTTGAACCGATTCGATAGCGTTGCGTATCAGAATAGGAGAATGTTCTCCCTTGAAGCATTTTGTCATCCGAAAAATCCATCCCATCCACAAGCACTCCTGTTCCAAAAGCGGCCTGTTCGATTTCCGCATGAAAATCGATCGGGTTTTGGTCTAGAACCATACGACCTACTGGTAACCATGGAAACTTCTCTTCTGGCCATAATTTAGTGTCGTCCAGCGGGTCAAAATCAAGTTCAGGATGATAGTCATCCTCCATAATTTGCACAAATAACTCCCATTCCGGGTAATCGCCACGTTCGATCGCTTCATATAAATCTTGCGTTGCATGGCCAACATTTTTAGCTTGAATCTCATTGGCCTCATCTTGCGTTAAATTACGAATCCCTTCCTTCGGCTCCCAATGATATTTAACCAATACAGCTTCACCTTTATCATTGACCCATTTATACGTATTGACTCCTGAACCTTGCATATGACGATAGGTTGCTGGAATTCCCCAAGGCGAAAAAAGAAATGTAATCATATGCGTTGCTTCTGGCGTTCGGGAAACGAAATCAAACATCCGCTCGGGATTTGGTACATTCGACGAAGGATCTGGCTTAAAAGCATGAATCATATCGGGAAACTTCATCGCATCTCGGATGAAAAAAATCTTCAAGTTATTCCCTACTAAATCCCAATTTCCATCTTCCGTATACATTTTCACTGCAAAACCACGTGGATCTCGTGCAGTTTCAGGCGAATCTTTCGCACCAGCCACTGTCGAGAATCGAACCAATACTGGTGTTTTCTTTCCTTTACCAGAAAATACTTTAGCACGCGTATATTTTTCAACAGGCTCATTTCCAACTTTTCCATATGTTTCAAAATAACCAAACGCTCCACTTCCTCTGGCATGTGCAATCCGTTCAGGAACTTCTTCTCTGTCAAAATGGGATATCTTTTCAATAAAATGGTAATTCTCGAGTGTAGCGGGACCACGATTGCCAATTGTTCGGATATTTTGATTATCTGTTACAGGACTACCTTGCCTTGTTGTTAATACCTCACGGTTAACATCCTGTTCCTTTGAATCTTTATTTTCGTTCAAAACGATACCCTCCTTACTGTGTATAAAATTATCCTTACCATAATTCGGAAGGATATACAGTAATAAGAGATTTCATTTTGACTATTTTAATTGGTACAACATCGTGGTGAAGGTACTAAATCTCTGTGAAATTGATTTGAAGACATTGAAACATTCACTTTCCCGTTTAAATATACAAATCAAAGGAACGCTACTTAATGGCCAACGACAGTACATACCCAAATGAAATTCCGTGAAAGCTTACTATTTAACATTCTCTCCTTATAGTCCGACCCCACTCAATAAATCAAAATGACTTTCCTATTTGATCGCCACTTTTGAATAAAATATCGATTTGAAAACAGTCACTCTCTACTTGAGCCGAAACTTTCCCACCTTGTTGCTCAACTAATTGTTGTACAATATGCAACCCTAAGCCAAGCTGTCCATCTGACCTACTCGTATCAACTCGATAGGTGCGGTTAAATAATTGAGCCAACACATCAGCATCCAGTTGAACAACATCATTCCTCATACGAAGCCGGACATCTTCATCTTCTTTCAGCAACTCGATTTCAAAATAGCTTTTTGCATAACGTAAAGCATTTTGAATTAAATTTAACAGAATTCGATCTACCGCTTTATAATCTGCAAAAACAACGACTTCATTTAATTCCGATATACGAACTTCTAAATGAGCGGCCATAAAGTCTTGATAAAACAGTACCATTTTCTCTTCAATCAATTGATTTAACAAGACATTCTCTAATTGAATTGGCTGATCCGACGACTCAATAGAAGACAATTCGTAAAACTGATTCACTTGGGTCGTCAATGTATCAATTTTCTTTTGAATAATCATGATGTACCTTTCCTTCTCTTCACTCGTTACTGTTGGGTCTGTCAGCAATTCTGAAAAACCTTTGATCGACGTAAGGGGTGTGCGTAAATCATGAGAAATATTGGTAATTTCTTGTTTTAATTTTCTTTCTCTTCCTTCTTGTAGTTGCTGATTTTGTTTATGTAAATGAATCAGTTGGTTGATTTTCAATATAAACTGGCTTAGCACTGGATGATGTGTATTTGTGTAAAGAACTTCATTTGTACCAAACGCGTGAATAATCCCTTCCAATTGTTGGGTCATTTTTTTAATATCCCAGTAAATCAAAAGTAATTTCACAATACAGACACTACATACAATTACTAAACCTATTGAAGCAATCACCCAACCATTCATTTGTATATCTCCTTCCAAATTCAATCGATATCCATTTTCGTAAACTTCCCGAATCCGATTAATAATGCAATCGCCGCAACTAAAATGCCTGTAAGCCAAAATTGAATATCCAATTGGACTGTATAATTCATAAAATCTTGCATATTGTTTTCTAATAAAGTACTCGGCATATACCGATATAATTGATCTAGTCCTGGAACTGCTTTAAATAGAAGACGTGAAGCCGTTCCTGAGAATGTAAAAATAAATAGTGCAATGAACATTACATATGCGTCCCCGAGGCGGAGTATTTTTAAAACATGAATGACCACAAATCCGCTCACGATAATTGGCAACATATTAACAGAGGCAATTAGGAAACTGCTTGTTGCATTTGGATCATGTTCAAAAAAACTTTCCCCAAGCCCAATCATTAATAATATACCAACTGCACAAATGACTAGGAAATAGCCCAGTGTTAGCATGAGTTTTGTCCAGAATATCGTCTGTCGGCTAATTCCAAATGAAATCGATTGTTTTAAAATAGCTAAATCCTTTCCAGTAAGCGATCCACTGTAAAATAAAGCAATGAGTAGAATGAGTATACCACTACTAACTACATTCAAATAAAAAAATTGACTGCTTGCGTAAGGAAAACCAATTTCATTATTTCCGAAATAGCGAAGAACAAATGCAGCGGCAATAATTAAAGAAAAACCAATCGCTCCGACGACATACAACGACTTCTTGCGTACTAAACGATAATATTCACTTTTCAAATAATTAATCATATGCCTGATCCCCCACTAACTCTAGAAAATAATCTTCTAGCCTAATCGTTTCAACTCGGACTTCTGTTACAAATAATGCATGACTGACAAGTAGTTGATTCATCTGAGCTGCTTCTTCAATATAATTTTGAATGACGAATGCTCCATTCGGTAGTACTTGATACTGAATATCGGCATACGTTCTTTCTAATAATTGTGCTGCTTTTGCAGGTTGATCCACATGAATATACAGTTGTTTTTTACTTTTTCTAGCAAGTTCTTCTTTCGACAAATCTTCCACAATTTCGCCATCTTTCATAAAGACAAAACGATTCGCGACTAATTGTAATTCTGTTAAAATATGACTCGAAACTAAAATCGTCATATGCTTTTCCGTATTTAACTTTAATAATAAATTCCGAACTTCGATAATGCCTTCAGTATCTAATCCATTGATCGGTTCATCAAGCACTAAGCAATCTGGTTGGCTTAATAAACAAAGTGCAATTCCAAGCCTTTGCTTCATTCCCATTGAATAGGCTTTAAATTTTTTCTGCTTTTGCTTGTTCAACCCTACAATTTGCAACACTTCATCTATTTTCTTGCGATCTACTATCCCTCTTTGCAACCTAAAATACTCCAAGTTTTGCACCGCTGAAAAATCCGGAAAAAATGTTGGCGATTCAATCATGAAACCCATTCTACGCTGTGCTCTCGTTAATGCTTCTTTGGATTGACCAAACAGCTGAATTTCCCCAGAAGTTGGTTGTAATTGCCCCGACAACATCTTAAAAAAAGTTGACTTTCCCGCCCCATTTTTACCAATTAGTGCGCAAATCTCACCTTTTTTCAATGTGAAATCGAGGGGTTTTATAATTTCCGCTTCTTTAAACATTTTTCTCAATTGATAAGTTTGTATAATTGCTTCCATCGTATGAACTCCTTCACTATATTTTATCTAGCTATATATAGTGTAGTCGAATGCGCTTTAAAAACCTTTAAGCAAATCATAAAGATTTCATAAAGATGATCTTTCATGAATGATCTAGCCTTGAAATCACCTGTATCATGCGCAACTTTTAATATGCCCAAATGACTTAAACGAGCATGAAACCGATGCCCCATATCGTTTTGATATAAGCTTCTGGACTAATCTCTGCCATTTTTCTACGTAAATTGGAAATATGAACATTTATCGTATTATCGTCTCCTACATAAGGTCCTGTCCAAATTTCTTCATATAAAGCTCTTTTCGTAAAGGCGTGTTCAGGTTGTTGCATGAATACAGATAATAAGTCGAATTCAGCATTTGTTAAAGATAAAGGCTGCCCTTTTAATGTTGCGGAGTATTTATCTACATCCAGTACTAAATCACGCCAAATATGCGCTTGTGACTTAGCGGGTTGTAATTTCCTTAATTGCACTTCCACTCTTGCCATCACTTCTTCTTGATCAAACGGCTTTGTAATATAATCATCTGCGCCATGTTTTAAAGCGTATACTTTATGTTCAACAGCTACCTTGGCCGAAATAACGATAATCGGCACATCTTGGCTTTTTCTAATCTCATGAATTAATGTTTCCCCACTTGCTCCTGGAAGCATTAAATCTAATAAAATTAAATCAAATGTATCATGCTGTAATTGTAAAAGCGCTTCTGTGCCAGAATATGCTTGAACAGACGTAAGCTGTTGTTTCTTTAAAATAATCGTTAAAAGCTCGCTAATTTCTATATCATCTTCTACAATTAAAACTTTTTTATCCGCGTGCATTTTCTCACCAACTTTTCATTCATCAAGCAAAGCATCTTTTTCTTTCAAGATGCTTTGCTTTTAGTATTCATTTTAAAACGTTTGAATGCCAACTTTCCACACAATATGTTTGTAAAACTTGATGATTTAACGCCACACCAATCCCGGCTCTATTTGAAAGCTTCATACGGCCGTTTTCAAGCATGATAGCGGGTGTTACGATATCTTCTTCCCAGTAATGATTAGAGGCACTAAAATCGCCTGGCAATTGCATCTGCGTTAAAGAAGCGAGTGCTAGATTATGAGCTTTAGACACGCCCAGTTCAATCATCCCACCAATCCACATAGGCAGCTGGTGAATTTTAGCAAGTTCATGAATGTTAAGGGTTTCCGTTATACCGCCAACGCGTCCGGGTTTTAAAACGATAATACGACCAGCCTCTTTTTCAACCATCCGCTCCACATCCGCATAAGATCGAATGCTCTCATCCAATGCGATTGGTGTTGACATGCGGCGAGTCGCTTCTTCATGAAGTGCCCAATCATCTTCTAGAAAAGGTTGTTCAATCAATGTCAAACCAACCTCATCAAAAGCGACTAACGCTTCCATACCTAGCTTGTGAAAAATACCATTGCCATCACCATAAAACAACATATGTTGAAATGCATCAACTAATTGTTTTAAATCTTGCACATTCGTAGCTCCATCGATTTTGATTTTCACCCGTCGGTAGCCCACTTTTCTAGCTGCTTCCACTCGTGAAAACATCGCAGCATCGACAGAACCCGTCAACACAATTCCTACATCAATCGAGTCACGCACACCACCAATGAACTGCCATAACGGTTGTGCAGTTTTTTTAGCAAATAAATCCCAACTTGCCAAATCTAAAGCCGCTTTTGCCATCCGATTCCCTTTAATAAACTGGAGTGCTTGAAAAAGTTCGCTAGGTTCCTGAAATGTTTTTCCGACAATCTCAGGTATGAGCCATTTCTGAAGTGCGTCCCAACAACTTTGTACCGTCTCTTCTGTATACCAAGGTGAAGAAAAAGCGACACATTCGCCTAATCCTATTTCCCCGCCCATTTCAATCATTTCTACAAGTATGCTTTCACGTTCTTTAACAGTTTGTAAATGAGTTGAAAAAGGTTGTTTTAAAGGAACTTTTACACGATGTAAACGCACTTTTTGAATTGTTACGGCAACCATTTTTTCAACTCCCGACGCAATAATTTATTCGATGCATTACGTGGCAATTGTTCGACGAAAATGATGCGTGTTGGATGTTTATATTTTGCTAATTTATCCATGCAGTATTGATGCAATGCTTCTGTTGTCACTTCACCTTTTTTAACAACAAATGCGACGGGTGTTTCGCCCCATTTCTCATCTTGCATCCCACAAACGCCAGCTTCTAGCACATTTGGATGACTGCTTAAGACATTTTCAATTTCCGCAGGATACACATTTTCACCGCCAGAAATAATTAAGTCCGAACGACGATCTACGATAAATAAATAACCATCCTCATCTAAATAACCAATGTCGCCAGTAGCTAGCCAACCCTCTTCTAGTGGGCTTCGCTCATGAAAACGACCAACATAACCAGGTGTCACATGCGGACCTTTCACAAGCACTTCTCCGTGCTCACCAGGTGTAGACGCTCCTTTTATTGTAATGGCATTGAAAAATAATGGTTTACCGCTAGAACCAATCTTTTTAAACGCATCTTCACTTGATAAAGTTGCCGTTTGTGAACTGGTCTCTGTCATTCCATACGTTTGTAAAACAGGCATCGCACACGCCTCGGCACGTTTTAAATACGCCGTCGGAACAGAACCACCGCCTGCTAACATCGTTTTAAATGTAGCATGTGCCTGCTCTTTTCGCGTTTCAAGTTCCGTCAGTATTTGCTCCAACATGACAGAGACGACTGACATCCTTGTCACTGTACCGTCTACAATTTCTGTCGTGACACTTTTGGCATCAAACTTTTCAAATAAACGGACGGGCATTCCGTAAAGCACCGAGCGTACTAAAATAGAAAAACCACTAATATGAAATAACGGCATCGTACAAAGCCAACAATCTTCCTCTGATAAGCCTAAATTTAAAACAGAAGAGATAGCACTAGACGTATGATTGCCTGCTGTTTGGCGCACGCCTTTTGGAAAACCTGTCGTTCCCGATGTGTACATAATTGTAATTGTACGATTGTCTTCCCACATCTTTTCTACTTCAAATATTGTTTCTGCTAATTTTTGAAGCTGTGAGAAAGCCAGTTTCTCAGTCGCTATATGACTTATTTTCTCTTTGAATTGATCTTCAAATAACACCATTTTCACATCTGCATCCGCCACTTGATAGGCGATTTCCTCTTCAGTTAGCCGGTTATTTAACATGACCATTTCTACACCAAGTAGCATCGATGCATGAATCATCATCACCATATCGACATTCGATGCCCCCATTAAAGCAATGCGATCACCCGAATGTAAGTGAGCCGTTTTCAATTGTCTCGCACGCTTCATTGCTTCTTCATATACATCTTTAAACGTCCATGTTTGATCGTGAACAGATAAAGCCATTTTTTCTGGTGTTAAATAAGCTCTTTGCATAAGCCAATTCGGTATCATATTCCATCACCTTTCCCAACTATTTATTTTAAATTGAAAAAAGCTACCTGAAACTCAGGCAGCTTTTCATTGTTCATTAAGGGAAACGTGGGAATTGACCGAAGTCTGGTTTGCGCTTCTCTTTAAACGCATCGCGGCCTTCTTTCGCCTCGTCTGTTGTGTAATAAAGTAATGTTGCATCTCCAGCCATTTGCTGTAAACCAGCTAAACCGTCTGTATCCGCGTTCATTGCCGCTTTTACAAAACGTAATGCTGTTGGACTCATTTCAAGCATTTCTTCACACCATTGAACGGTTTCATCTTCCAACTGCTCATAAGGAACAACTGTGTTCACTAAGCCCATATCCAATGCTTCTTGTGCGTCATATTGACGGCATAAGTACCAAATTTCACGTGCTTTCTTATGACCAATAATACGTGCTAAGTAGCCTGAACCGTAACCTGCGTCGAATGAACCAACTCGAGGTCCTGTTTGACCAAAACGAGCATTGTCAGCAGCAATTGTTAAGTCACATACAACATGTAAGACGTGACCGCCACCGATTGCATAACCTGCAACCATTGCGACAACTGGTTTTGGAATGACACGGATTAAACGTTGTAAATCTAATACGTTTAAGCGTGGAATCTCATCTTCTCCAACATATCCACCATGTCCGCGGACAGATTGGTCTCCGCCTGAACAGAATGCTTTTTCACCTTCACCTGTTAAAACGATTACACCGATGCTTTCATCATCACGTGCACGTGAAAATGCATCAATTAATTCCATTACCGTTTTCGGACGGAATGCGTTGCGTACTTCTGGACGGTTAATCGTAATTTTACCGATTCCGTTGTATTTTTCATACTTAATGTCTTCATATGTACGAATTGTTTCCCACTGACGAGTCATTATTGTTCCTCCCTATTTTCAAAAAATATGCTTCTTTATTATTGTAACAAATAACTGCGGGTTTTCCACGTGAATTGCATGGCCGACATTTGGAACCGTTTCATGAACTGCATGCTGAATTTCATTTTGCATCTGCTCGGCAATCTTCACAAACTTCTCATCAAGTGCTCCTGTTACAAAAAGTACAGGCATTTGAAGCGTAGACAGCTTGCCCCAATTTGACGGTTGACTTCCGGTTCCAACTCCCTTTAAACTGTTCGCAAGCCCGTCTGGACGTTGCGCCAATCTTTCTTGTCGAACATGTTCTTGGACGTTTTCCGCTAACTTTTTCTGTGACTGGAAAAGTGGTATCTCTTCCCAGAAGTTAACAAATGCCTCGATGCCACCTTCTACAATTCTTGCCGCCAACTTCGCATCCGCCGTTCTTCTTGCCAAACGTTCTTCCTCAGTTCGTAAGCCAGGCGATGCACTTTCCAATATTAATTGGCGTACATCATTCGGATAAGAAAGTGCATAACTTAACGCTACACGCCCACCCATCGAGTATCCTAGTAAAATAAAGTTTTCCAATTGTAGTTGCGTAAATAAAGCATTTAAATCTTGTACTTGCTGCTCCATACTGTAACGCTCACTATACTTCGGTGCTGCCGTTTGTCCATGCCCAAGTAAATCAACTACAATGACATGATACGTTTCTTGTAAGCTTCGGACTACTTCATCCCAAGTTTTCGTCGAACCGGTAAATCCATGTAATAAAACGATCGCTTGTTCATTCTGTTCGCCGTATTGTTCAATATACATTGGAACGTCACGGACCATCACCGTTTCACCCATCTTCTTTACTCCAATCCTTGTAAAATATTTTGCCATAATTGGCGATGCACTGAAACATTTTCAGCACGATTTGTACATACTTCAATGATTTTTAAAGGTGCTGTCTTCTCTTTTTGAACAGCTTCTTTAAACCCATCTATTGTGTGTACTGCTTCATACTGCGCATCGTACATTTTCGCAATTGAATCAAATGTTAAACCAGTTGGTGTGCCAAATAATTGTTCAAAATGAGCTTCTTCACTCGCTTGCGGTAAATAAGAGAATATCCCGCCACCGTCATTATTCATAATGACAATTGTTAAATCCGTATGTTGAAAACGCGTCGCAATTAAACCATTTACATCATGTAAAAATGCAAGATCACCAATTAATAAATATGCGGGACGCTTTCTCGCTGCTTGAATACCAATTGCTGTAGACGTCACACCATCAATTCCATTCGTTCCACGATTAGCGAAAATTTGAATGTCTTTTGTTGTTTGATTAAAAAATGTATCTACATCACGAATCGGCATACTGCTACTGCTCACTAAATCAACACCGTCCGGCAATGCTTCAAATAAAGCATAAGCATATGCCCCTTCATCCGTGATTGCTTGTACTTCTCTCGCAAGTGCAGCCGTTAATTGCGCATTCAATGATTGCCATTTTTTCGCTTGAGCCGTTTCTTCTAGCGCTATATCTAGTTGAAAAATAGCTTCAGGTGCCATTTGCAAATGATGTGTCGTTACATTTAAAAAGTCTCGATAATTCGGTGCTTCATCTACAACGATTACTTGCTCTGGACGCATTTTTTTCAAATAGATTGCAAGTGGTTTCGATACTGGCTGTGCGCCGATTCTTAATACTGTATGTGGCTTTAAAGCTTCTGCCAAATCTTCACGTTTCAGTAAAGCATCGTATTGATCGATACATAAAGACGCACAATCTGCTGGCACTTCAGAACGTAAATTGGATAACGGATCTGCCAAAACAGGCCATTGTAATTGCTTTGCGAATGCCCAAAAAGCTTGTTTATCGAACGTAATTGGTAATTCTCCTACGACAATAATGCCTGAAGTTGCTTGTTTTAGTAAAGACGTCACATGCCTTGTCATTTCTTCCGATAATTGCGCTTTTCCTGCAATTTGTTGGACAAATGTTTGCGCCGTAGATGCTTGTTGTAAATGAATGAGCAACGGCTCTCTAAAAGGGACGTTGAAATGCACGGGACCCATTGGCGCTGTCGTCGCAATCGACGTTCCTCTTTGAATATGACGCTCTAAAAATCCAGTGAGATCCGTATCTTGTTCAGCTAATGGTAAATCCACAGTCCACTTCACATGATCACCGTACATATTCACTTGATTGATTGCTTGTGGCGCACCGACCTCTCTTAATTCATGCGGACGGTCTGCAGTTAATACAATCAGCGGCAAACGTGCATAATGTGCTTCCGTAATCGCTGGATAATAATTAGATGCTGCAGTTCCTGATGTACATAATAAAACGACAGGCTGTAAAGAAGCTTTTGCTAAACCTAATGCTAGAAAGCCAGCCGAACGCTCATCCACTTGCATATGAATCGAAAAGTCTTGATCACTTGCAAATTGATAAGCAAGCGGCGTCGAGCGTGAACCAGGGCTAATGACAATGTTTTTCACTCCGGCATTTTTTAAAGCTTGCGTCATCGTTTGTACATACTTCGTTAAACTCTCTTTATTTGTCATTGAATTGCCCTCCGAGTGCACGTAATACAGGTCTAAACTTCACCCAAGTTTCTTCATATTCTTTGTCAACTTCAGAATCTGCAACAATGCCGCCCCCAGCATATAAATAAGCTTGATCATCTTCAACCAATGCCGAGCGAATTGCTACTGCAAATTCTCCGTCTCCAAATGCATCTACCCAGCCAATCGGCCCTGCATAATAGCCACGGTTGATTTGTTCTTCTTGTTGAATAATGGCTAATGCATCAGCTGTTGGCACCCCACCTAATGCAGGCGTCGGATGAAGTGCTTCTACAAACTCAAAGATTGTACTGCCCTCTTTCAATGTAGCCTCAACAGATGTATGCAAATGTTGAATATCGCGTATTTTTAAAAGTTCAGGACGTGTTGGAATTTGAATTTCTGTACAATTTGCTTCAAAAACCGCACGAATCATATCCACAACATATTGATGTTCTTCTAAATTTTTCGGGTCGTTTAATAATTCATCACCCAATGCCTGATCCTCTTCTTCTGATTGCCCTCTTTTAATCGATCCAGCAATGCAAGCCGACAAAACGCGTCCATCTGTAATTTCCACAAGTCTTTCAGGTGTTGCTCCGAAAAACAATTGGCGACCATTTTGTAAGCCAAATCGATAACTGTTTGGCTGCTCTGACGTAATATGCTCTAATGCCGCAGTCGTCTTAATATTTTCTTCAAATTGTAAATTTAAAGCACGAGCAATGACTACTTTTTTCGCTTCACCACGTTGAATGCGTAATGTCGTATGATGCACTGCTTTTTTATATGCTTCAACATTCATTTCATGCATCGCTTCTACAATCGGCTTAACTTCCTCGCTACCTAAAAATGTACGCACTTCATCTATTAACAATTGATGTTCTTGGCAAAGACGTGCAAATTGTTCCTCTGCATCACTATCTTCTGATACGAAATTCGTGACGATAAACTGACGGCCATTTTTTTCGACAAACTGAAAAGTAGGCACAAAGAAATGAGCGGAAGGAAAGTTTTTCCATTCCGATTGTTCCGTATCAGTTGGATCAAATGAAAAACCACCTACTAACACCGGTGAAACATCTTCTTCTGTTTTCTGAAGCTCTGCGGTAAGTTGTTTCCATTGTTTTGCAACTCGCTCATATCGAGTTTCTTGTTCTTCAGTTTCAATTATATGCGCATGACCAAAGCCAATAATTGTTAAATTCTCATTCGCACTTTGCCAATAAAATTGTTGGTCTTTATAATGTTGGCCAACTTTTAAATAAGCCATTCTTTGTATATGTTGTATTTCAACTGTTTTGGTATAAAACCTTTTATGAGTATCCTTCAGTTCGACTCTTTCTTCTAAAGGAATTGATACTTTCTGACTCATCGTTTTCCCTCCAAGGATTTGTTCGTCCTTACTTTATGCGTAATTTACGCTCCTCTTCTATTCTATCATATCAATACAGACTTAATAAGCATGGTGCATGTTCAGAATGACTTTTTTACAGTATAATGAATAAAGCGCATTATTTATAGTAAGGAGAGAATAATTTTGCAACAAACTATTAAAGCTGACAAAGGATGGCGTATCTGGTGGCAACTAACTCGTCCTCATACATTGACCGCATCTTTTGCACCCGTCTTTTTAGGAACGATGATCGCACTCGTTTACGGAAAGGGCCCTTTAAATACGACGATTTTCTTGGCAATGCTTATTGCTAGTATTTTAATTCAAATGGCAACAAATATGTTCAATGAGTATTATGACTTCAAAAGAGAATTAGACACAGAAGACTCGATTGGCATTGGCGGAGCAATCGTTCGCAATGGCGTTAAACCAAAAACGGTTCTCAATATCGCATTTGTACTGTACGGAATTTCCATTTTAATCGGAGTTTACATTTGTATGGAAACTTCTTGGTGGCTCGCTGTAGTTGGACTTGTGTCAATGCTCATTGGCTACTTATATACTGGCGGACCTTATCCAATCGCTTATACACCATTTGGCGAACTCGTCTCAGGCATCGTCATGGGTATGCTATTAATTTTAATTGCTTTTTATATTCAAACAGGAGAAGTGACGCTAGATGCAGTTCTTTTATCCATTCCCAGCATGCTCCTAGTTGCTGCAATTATGTTGGCCAACAATATCCGTGATATCGTTGGAGATACAAAAGGTGGACGTAAAACATTAGCCATTTTAGTTGGTCGCCCAACGGCAGTAAATATTTTAATGGCGTTCTTCTTAATTTCTTATCTTTGGATTCTTTTACTCATCATCATTGGTTATTTAACACCATGGGCTCTATTCATTTTAATTAGCGTACCTAAACCAATTAAAGCGGTTAAAGTGTTCAAGGCAAATGAAGAACCTTTAAAAGTCATGCCTGCAATGAAAGAAACTGCAGTTACCAATACTGTTTTTGCTCTACTTCTCGGTATCGGTATTTTATTCAGCCATTTATTTTCATAAAATGCTACAGCCTAGTACCCTCTAACCGTGCTAGGCTTTTTCATTTGTCAAACTAGTAACCAAAGAATCATACCCAACTGACCCTGTGTTTAAAACTTACAAAAAAGGTAATACTTAAACAAGACCATTTCGCAATTTATCGAATGAATAAAGGAAGTGAACAGCTTGTTAAAAAAGAATCAATTACACCATTTAAAATCACTTTTAACAGATATGAAAACAGCTGCTACTAAAACGGAAGAAAGAACAGATCAAGCCGAAAACTTAAGAGATGAGTCAGGAGAATTATCAATGTACGATAATCATCCTGCTGATATGGCTACCGCACTTTTTGACCGCGAAAGAGACGACGCATTAGAAATCCACGCCAAAGAAGAGGAAGAGAAAGTAGACGAGGCTTTAGAAGCAATGCAAAAAGGGACTTACGGAAAATGTGAAGCATGCGGGAAAGACATCGAATACGAACGCCTACTAATCATTCCTTACACAACGCTTTGTGCCGAACATGCAAACTCGCAGCCAAGTGACTTAGAAACTGATACTGCTTTTAATGAAAGAAGTAACCCCTTCGAAGATACAAAAGATGGCCGGGCAATCGATCCTGAAAATAACTTTGAAGAAGTAGCCAAATATGGAACTTCCGACAGCCCTTCAGATTTTTATAACCAAAAGAATTATTCCAACGGACGAAACGACGATCCTGAAAATGAACTGACGACAGGTGACAGCGTAACAAACAGAAATGACGAAGCCTAAAATTAAATACTTTATTGTAAGAATGAAAACGGCCTCTCCATTTAAATATGGAAGGTCGTATTTATGTTTGAATAGAAAAATCATTGAGTTTTATCATATTTGAACCAACCAACTGCTCGTCGATTGGAAAGTGAAAGCTGGAGCACGCCAGTCATAAAACGAGTTAACCGACAATATCTATGAAAAGTTCTATTCTTTTCAAATGAGCCGCCACGCAGAACGGCTCCACTCATTAAGGCCTAGCTTGTTCAGTTATAATATGAAAGGTTATCTGAATGTAGATGTATGTAACCATAGACTTTTAAAGATTAGGCTCTGTTAATTAACTTTGTTGATAATCGACTATCGCGAACGGATGTTCTATGATTGGGGTAAGAACATTTTTCTGGGAGGGCTTTGAAATGAGATTAAGTGAAATAATAAAGGAAATCGAGAAATTAAGACCAGTTGAACAGCATCGTTTGAAAGAATATTTTATTACTTCTCTTATGTCATCTTCAGCCAGCGAGCCTGTTTTCCAAGAAATAAACGAACGCAAAAATAAAGAAGGATATACTTGTACTCACTGTAATTCTAAGCAAGTAGTGAGATTTGGTAAGTACAAAGTAAAGGTGGGCAAAGAAGAAGTTGAAAGACAACGTTATCGTTGTAAAGACTGTAAGAAAACATTTACCGATGTCACAAACACCCCACTTTATCGTACTCATAAACCTCATAAATGGATAAAATTTATTAAATGTATGCTAGAAGGTTATTCCCTTCGCAAATCAGCAAAACTCATCGGTGGGGTTCACTTTGTTACTTTGTTCTATTGGAAACACAAAGTATTAGCTGCATTAAAACAGATGGACTTTGATACGTTTTCAGGTATAGTGGAGATGGATGAAACATATTTTCTCTACTCTGAAAAGGGCAAGCGGAAAATTAAAGACCGCAAACCACGCAAGCGTGGTGGTTCTTCACGTTTTCGTGGCATAAGCCGTGAGCAGATTTGCGTTCTCATTGCAAGAGACCGACAGAAAGCTACTTATTCAGGTGTTCTTGGACGAGGGCGACTTGTTAAATCTCAATTAGACAAAGCAATAGGGTCAAAGTTATCGCCAGATAACACGCTATGCACAGATGCATGGCGGGCTTTTTATACCTATGCGAAGGAAAAAGGTATTACTGAACATTATCGCTTCAAATCAGATGGAGCTGAGCGTGTAAGGGGCATATACCATATTCAAAATGTGAATAACTATCACAGTCGGCTAAAAGGCTGGATACAACGTTTTAATGGCGTGGCGACGAAATACCTCGACCATTATTTGAGTTGGTTTCAATTTCTAGACATGGTGAAGCATAGAAGTGATAATGGTTCTATAAGCAAAATGATAGTAGAGAGTTGTTTGTTTCCAATTAATGAAACTTATCAATCATTAAAAACGTATGAATATTAGGCTCTGATTTAATCAACAAACGAGCCAGATTGTGAATATTAAAGTCGAAAATTGTGGAGTGAGGGATTAAAGAATGTTCAATAAGAGGCTTATTGTATTGCTCTCAAGTGGAGCATTACTCTTGGCAGCCTGTACGGCTAATAATAGTGAAGAACCAATCAGTGAAAAACTAACCACCAAAAAAGAAAACGTTGTTGTTCATGAATTACCTGTTGTTGAATTGTCACCTGACGAGGAAGAGCGCTATATCAGCTTTACAAAGGATTTAAATTTGGAGCATCTAGAAGGCTTGGAACCAAAAAGTGTTGCAAAAATGTATGTTCAAGCTGTTTTAGATAAGAATTATGATGTTCAATATGCATTGTATACCGATAGGGAAGAGGCAGTTCAATGGTCAAAAGAGGAAGACCAATCAATTCCAGAAACCCATAGAGGCACAAACGAACAGAACAGGAAACTTTTCAACAATATTGGTAAGGGTGAATTTATTCAAACAAGTGATTATGAAGGTTACATTAAGTATAATTCGGGTGAAGGAATAAACGGGTTTCAGATGATAAAAAATGAGGATGGAATTTGGCAAGTAGCATTCACGCCTATCCAATAAGGCTTCTTAAAATCTATAGAATGATTAAAGGCAACTTCCATAAACGGGCGCGATTGTGTAACGTTTTTATCAATTAAAGGTGTGAGATAGAGTAATTCGGCGAAAAAAGGACCTAGAAATGGGTCCTTTTTTATTCATTATTTTACTATCAACAATATTGTTTAACAGAGCCAAAGATTAAGAACGTCAATTAACCATTATAATGAGAAGCCTTATACTCACTGTAATGATCTTAATAATTTCACTAGACTTATTTTCAACGTTTTATAGCCATCTACCTGTTCGTTGTATAGCAGCGTTATGTTTTTGAGTCATTGATATGGTCTTAAAGATAGCTAACCCCGCCTGAACTGGAAAGTAATGACCTTTTAAGCACGAAGAAAATAAAAAGGAAACCTAAAATTAGATCTCCTAATTCTAGATTTCCTCTATCATTCATATCGACTAATATTCTTCACCAACGTTATTTGACAAAGAACCAAAAAGCCCACAACCGAAATTGTGGGCTTTGAATTGATCAGGGATTATGCAGTTGGGCCGCCTTTTTTCACAATGTCTTCTGAAACTTCGCCGAATTTCTTGAAGTTTTCGTGGAATAATTGCGCCAGTTCAGTTGCTTTTTTGTCGTAAGCTTCTGTGTCTGCCCAAACATTACGTGGGTTTAAGACTTCAGAAGGAACACCGTCAATTGCAACTGGCATATGTAAACCAAAGATGTCATTTACTTCTGTTTCAACATCATTTAATTTACCTGCGATTGCTGCACGAACCATTGCACGTGTGTATTTTAATTCCATACGGTTACCTACACCATATTCTCCACCAGTCCAACCAGTGTTCACAAGGAATACTTGTGCGTTGTGCTCGTCGATTTTCTTACCTAACATTTCAGCATAAACTGTTGCATGTAATGGTAAGAATGGAGAACCGAAGCAAGTTGAGAATGTAGCTTCTGGTGATGTAATGCCGCGCTCTGTACCAGCTAATTTAGAAGTGAATCCGCTTAGGAAGTGGTACATCGCTTGCTCTTTCGTTAATTTTGAGATTGGAGGTAAAACTCCGAACGCGTCAGCTGTTAAAAATACGATTGTATTTGGATGACCTGCAATTGAAGGTTCCACAATATTATCGATATTTTGGATTGGGTAAGCTGCACGTGTGTTTTCTGTTAATGAACCATTGTCATAATCAGGAATGCGCGTGTTTTCATCTACAACAACGTTTTCTAGAACTGAACCGAAACGGATTGCACCAAAGATTTCAGGCTCTTTTTCAGCTGAAAGGTTGATACATTTTGCGTAGCATCCACCTTCAATATTGAATACGCCGTCATCTGACCAACCGTGCTCATCGTCACCGATTAATTTACGGTCACTATCAGCTGATAATGTCGTTTTACCTGTTCCAGATAGACCGAAGAATAACGCAACATCGCCTTCTTCACCAACGTTTGCAGAGCAGTGCATTGGCATAATGCCTTTTTCTGGAAGTAAGTAGTTCATGACAGAGAAAATTGATTTTTTCATTTCACCAGCATATTCAGTACCACCGATTAACACGATTTGTTTTTCCATGTTGACCATGATGAATGTTTCTGAATCTGTGCCGTCAACTGCCGGATCTGCTTTGAAAGTAGGTGCAGAAACAATTGTGAATTGTGCTTCATGTGTTTGAAGTTCTTCTTCAGTTGGGCGAATAAATAATTGGTGAACGAATAGGTTATGCCAAGCAAACTCATTAACTGTTTGAATTGCTAAACGGTTTGATTTGTCTGCACCTGCAAACCCTTTAAATACGAATAACTCATCTTTTTCAGATAGGTAATTAATCACTTTTGTGTAAAGTGCGTCAAAAATTTCCGATGAAATTGGACGGTTAACAGAACCCCAATCGATTTTGTCTTGTGAAGTAGGTTCTTCAACGATGTATCGATCTTTAGGTGAACGTCCAGTATATTTACCTGTTTGTGCTGTTACTGCACCGTCTGCTGTCAAAATTGCTTCTCCACGTGAAGTTGCTTTTTCCACTAATTGTGGCACAGATAATTGAACATTAACATTATTACCAGATAGAAGATTATTTAATTCATCATTTACTCTAGCTGAAATCATATTTGAGTACCGTCCTTTTTTTATTTTTCCCTTAGAAGGGGTTATTTATAATTTAATATTTATGAATTAGTGTAACACATTTAAAATAATATACCATACTAATTAAAAGTCAACCGTTTTGCGATAGTTTGTGAAAACTTTTTCAAACATAGTAATAATTTGTGAACAGGTCATCTTTTCAGATATATTAGGCTGTAAACACTTTTCACTACATAATAAATTGCCATTCCCCATTATATAGGAAATGAATCATTAAATGAACAGTTAAAATGATAAAACAAAAACATATCCTTGATCGTACGTTTCGCTACAGACTGGCTTTTCTAGCTTCAGGCATCAGCCACTCGGGCTATAAGCAAATAATCTCGGGATAAACAGGAGTATTAGTCATGCAAGCATTGCAACAGGACGTGGCGTACTTAGCTTCCTTCCTTAAAGACCATCACGACGATGATTCGACTTATGCTTGTCGTAGCTAAACGATGCCTTTAGCTATCATTCATTTCCGAATTTAACGATAACCTAGATAAAAAATATTTATCACTAAGTTGTGCAAAGTGTAAAAGAAGCATACACAACCTATATACCAACGGGGGCATGTAAGTGTGTTTCAAGTAAATTATCCTCTATACTGTTGTTAGGTAGGGAGGGCGGAGTGAAGGTTGTGTATCATAAAAAGATAGATCATGCGTCTTATATTGATTAGGTTGGAACTTTGGTTTAAATAGCGGCACAGCTATACTCGTTGATTCGACGACGATTGAAACACGTGCGAAAACACAAGGGGCTGTAGATGTTTTTGTTGCGTTGGCAGGTGCGAGTGGTGGGATTTTGTCAGGGATTATTGTCGGTTTAAGCAGCTTCACGGCATTGTCACTCATCGCAGGTGTTTTATCACTTATTTTAATTCCTGCAGTGATATGGGCGAGAAAAGAAGTTTTACAATGAATTTCTAAAATGAAAATTCCTTAGTCACTAAGATTTATTGAATAGATTTGTCTTTGACATAGAATAAAATCTATCACAACTTAGATACTTTGAATCATAAGTAGGTTCACTTGAAAAGATTCGCTCACTCACGCAATGAATTCGCCGTTCGTGGAAAAGATTCGCTCATTCACAGCATTTATTCACCGCTCAGTTCTGCATTTAGACGAAACGCTTTAACTGAACTTATAGTAGATACTAGTTTTACCCATTGACCCGCTTAATTTCGGCATCACAATTCACAAAAGGGTAAACAAAGATTGACTTCATACGGATAATTTTGTAGAATCAATAATTGAACGGATACTCTTATCCAGAGCTGGTGGAGGGGCAGTCCCTATGAAACCCGGCAACCTGCAAAGTTGAACAAATCGTTTGCAAAGGTGCTAAACCTGAAGCAAGGTGAAAATCCTTGAATGATAAGAGTGAAGGGTACTTTTGAAATCATGCCTTTCCTCATGTATGACGTGAGTGGAAGGCTTTTTAACTTTTGTCAGTGAAAATGACTGTCATTTTCTATAGCGGCTTGACATAATTTGCACTGTTACTGACTAAGTGAAGCGCTCGGCTATGGAATTCTTGCCGATACAGAATTGATATACAATTACCCTTATCCTCATGTATAAAGCTCGGATGGTCACAAGCCATTCTCCTTTCGTAGGAGGCTTGACATGGAAATGAGTACCGTATCAATTTCGTAGGATATAGGAGGAAATCTAATGACAAATCGCCGTCTGTTTACTTCAGAATCTGTAACAGAAGGGCATCCAGACAAAATGTGCGACCAAATTTCGGACGCAATTTTAGATGCTATTTTAGAGAAAGACCCAAATGCACGTGTAGCGTGTGAAACAACAATTACGACAGGACTTGTACTTGTTGCGGGTGAAATTACAACATCAACTTATGTGGACATTCCAAAAGTTGTACGTGAAACAGTGAAAGAAATCGGTTATACGAAAGCAAAATTCGGTTTTGACTTTGAAACTTCAGCAGTATTAACATCTATCGATGAACAATCGGCGGATATCGCTGCGGGTGTGGACCACGCACTTGAAGCACGTGAAGGTTCAATGACGGACGAAGATATTGAAGCAATTGGCGCAGGTGACCAAGGCTTAATGTTCGGCTTTGCTTGTAATGAAACACCTGAATTAATGCCATTACCAATCAGTTTATCGCATCAATTATCACATAAACTTGCAGCTGTTCGTAAAGATGGATCACTTCCTTATTTACGCCCAGATGGTAAAACGCAAGTGACGATTGAATATGATGAAAACGATAAGCCAGTACGTGTTGACACGATTGTATTATCAACTCAACATGATGCGGATACAACATTAGAACAAATTCAAGCAGACATGAAAAAATATGTCATTGAACCAGTTGTTCCAGCTGAATTAATTGATGCTGAAACAAAATTCTTCATTAACCCGACGGGACGTTTTGTGATCGGGGGTCCCCAAGGGGATGTTGGTTTAACAGGACGTAAAATCATTGTAGATACATACGGTGGTTATTCACGTCATGGTGGCGGTGCGTTCTCAGGTAAGGACGCAACGAAAGTTGACCGTTCGGCTTCTTATGCAGCGCGTTATGTAGCGAAAAACATTGTTGCAGCAGGACTTGCGGAGTCTTGTGAAGTACAATTAGCGTATGCAATCGGAGTTGCACAACCTGTATCGATCGCAGTCAATACGTTTGGCACTGGACAAGTTGAAGAAAGTAAACTTGTTGAAGCAGTACGCGAACTATTCGACTTACGCCCAGCAGGTATTATTAAAATGTTAGATTTACGTCGCCCAATTTACAAAGATACAGCAGCTTACGGACATTTTGGCCGTACAGACGTTGAGTTCCCTTGGGAAAAAACAGATAAAGCGGATGCGTTGAAAGAACTCGTTCAAGCATAATTAAAAAACGTTGAGAGCCTTATAAGCTTTCAACGTTTTTTTGCCGTTTTCGGTAGTAGAGTTGCCATGCTCTATAACTTATCAATGTAAGAATCATGCCGAGTGCTTGAAAAATCGTTAAGTAGAAGTGGTTGCTCGTGAATAATGAAGCGCACGCAATCAAGATGATGATAGGGATCACAACATAAACCCAAACACGTACTTCTTTGTTCTTCCAACTCAAATCAAAACGGTCTGCCATTTTATTCACCCCTTTTCAGATGTAAAGCCTAAATGGACAGAATCGGCAATTTTCTGATAGCCAATTTCTTGGTAGATCTTATTGGAAGTCGGATTTAACATATCCGTGTATAACATGCAAAATTGATAATCTTTTAATAACTCTTTAGAAATCGCTGCAACAAGTGTCCGTGCGTAACCTTTTTTACGTGCTTCTTTCGGTGTGAAAACGAGCGAAACTGTAATGCCATTTTCAGTAGGCCGTGATTTTTTCATCATTGAAACGACTTGGCCTTGATCTTCCCACAAGAACACTTCCCGATTTTTGAGAAATAAAGCGACACGTTGTTGAACAGTTTCTATTGGTGAAATTGGTAATCCTGTATCCTGTTCAAATAAATTAAACCATTTTTCAATGAGCGGTGCATCTGATATTTCAGCGTAGCGCCAATGTCCCGTGCTACTTTCTAATGTTTCATTGACGGCATTTAAACGGTAAAGGCCTTGATCCATTAAAAGTTTAGGAGAAACCCCTGTTTTGTTTTGCCATTTTTCTGCCACGCCGTAAGCCCAAGGTTTTAAACTAATAATAGATGGGAAATCAATTCCTTTATCGATGATATTGGCGAGAAGGAAGTCTGTCACTTCATCAAAACGGGTTTCATCTGCGATAATTAAGTTTAATGGATGGGGCGGCGTCATTTGAAATAGAGCTAACACTTCTCCGTTTTCATGAATCGTTCCCATTACTGGCGCTTCGTAGTGACCAGCTTTAATCGCTTGTAAAATACCGAGAAAAAGGCTGAATACATCTTCTTTTTCCACTAGAATAGAAGAGATTGTACTTTCAAATTCGTAAGCGTCTTTATATAGTTTAAATTCCATATGCAATTCTCCTATCTACAAAAATGATTTGGACATTTATCCCGCATTAACGGACAGGCCGACTCAAACCGCCACGTCCTGTGGCACCGTCGGCATTAGTACATCCTGTACGTCATAAGACTCCCACTTCAAGATTTATGCAAAAGTGCTAAAGATAAGTGGAAGATCCACTGTCCGTAAAAGCCCGATTGGTTCGGGTCAACAGGATGTTGGTCACATAGGCATTGTCACAGGACGTGACGCACTTTGCCTATGTTCCTTCGAATCAGTGGGGGATGAAGAACTCCCCACTGATTGAAGTTTCACTTTATCTTAACACAATTAATTGCCAGTTGAAATAAAAATCTGAATAGTCTACTAAAACTATCAATCATACATAAAAAGTTTTATTGGAAAAGTGCGTCGTAAATCTAAAGGGTTCCGTCTATAGATTGAATGTGTATGTAAAGGGGGTTGATGAAACCGTGATGTCAATTGAACGCATTATTGAAGAATATGGAGATTATTTACTGCGCGTTGCGTATGTGTATGTCAAAAACAAAGAGACAGCTGAAGATATTGTGCAAGATGTGTTCATTGCTTTTTATGAAAAACAGCATCAATACAAAGAGCAAGCTTCATTGAAAACATATTTAGTGAAAATGACTGTCAATCGTTGTCATGATTATTTTAGAAGTTGGCGTTATAAACGTGTTGTGTTATTTGAAAAGGTTACTGGTAAAAGTTCTGAGGAAACGCCAGAAGCTTTCGTTATGCAAAATGAACAAAGTACGGATTTACTTGCGGTTTTATTAACATTATCACTCGCTTATCGTGAAGTCATCATTTTATATTATTATGAGGAAATGTCGACTGTGGAAATTGCAAAAGTGTTGAATTGTCCAGAATCCACGGTTCGAACGAGGTTGCAAAGAGCGAGAAAGCAATTGAAAAATAAGGTGGTCGACGTTGAATGGGAGGAATTGTCATATGAATCCAATTAAAAAAGATTTAACAGAACGACTTCAATCCATTAAATTATCAGAAGAAAAAAAGCGCGATATCATGAAGCGCGTACATGAGGGAAAACGTCAGCAGAAAGGGCAGTGGACGTATCGACTTGTCTTAACGATGGCGTCAATAATCGGTCTTAGTTTAGCTTATTTATTTGTAATGGAAGATGGGCGGTTATCACCGATTCGCCAGCAGACGGCAGCATCACCTTTACAAGAAGCATCATTACTTTCTACAGATCTTTCAAAAAGTATCGCCATCCTATTAATATTTTTGATGGTATTGCTCGTAAGTGAAGTGATCATTCGAAAAACGAATCGAAGGTTGCCGATTTGTTTAGATTGCGGAGAGGAATGGACTTTTCGTCAATCGCTAAAGCGAAGTTCAAAACGTGACCAAATCATTTGTCCGGCTTGTGGTGAAATACAAGTTCGTACGGAAAAATCATTATTATGGTTAGACCTTTTAAATTTCATGATTCCGGTGGGCGTTTTAATCGCTCTTACTTTTGCGAATCCATTCATTGGATATATCGTATATGCGGCTTGTACGCTATTATTAATGCAACGAATTGGTCCTTATTTAATTTCACTGGACAATGGTCAATGCAATGATAAGTTAAAAAAGTTCCGAAGAGGATTACTTTTCATGATGACGATTGCCCTTATCTTTTTATTCGTCAAAGAATTGAATTACCGAGATGAACAAGCGTATCGCTATCCAAATGAAGCGGTAATGGCTTTTTTAGATGATGATTCCGCAGTGCTTATTCCGAGAGGCTTGTCGGAGAAAGAAGCGATATATTTTGTATTAAATGATCAAAATCAAATTTTACAAGCATTTGCTAAGAAGGATTTTTGGGGATGGAATGCCTATTTATCGGTATCGAGTCCATTTGAATATAGACATGAAACGGAGAGATATAGTGTCAATCGCTACTCTGCTGGTGAATTCAATTATGGCATTTTAAAAGTACCTGATGAAGAGTTAGACCTTACTGTTTCTTTAGGGGATGAAAGAGTAACTTTATTACCGCTAGTAATGGTTGAAGAGTTAATGAATAAAGGTTTAGATGATGTGTATATTTGGTTTGTCGACAGTGATGTGAACTTAGAAGATGAAAAAGTTAATATTATCGATCTAGAACGAAATGTCGTATTAGAAGAGTTGGATTTTTAGGTTGAATATATAAGAAAGCATATCAATTGCTAAAGAAAAGATAGCAATTGATGTGTTTTTTTATTTGCCGTTTTTATTGTTTGCAATTGTAATTGGTCTGACTTCTTTCATTATTGGATGGGAAAGTGAGCAGAGTAGAAGTGGGAGTGTAGGAGAAGGGTTGATGAATAGATAACAAAAGAAAGTAGCGTGTTTGCTACTCTTTTTTTGTCGGGGTTCGTTGATAATCGTGCCTTTTGGTAAAGAATGAAAGTATAAAGTTATAAGTTAAATCTATCCGATATTAGTTTTGCCACTTCCGTTGCACTTAATTTTGTATTATTAATTCTTATATAGTTTTTCCTTTTAATTTCATCTGGATCAGAGTTTAATCTGTATTGTTCCATTGATTCCTTTAATTCATATTCCGAGAATTCAATGTTCCTTTTAGTAGGCTTATGCGCCAATCGATGTGGACTTTTATTGCGTTCTAGTCTTTCATCTATGTCAGCTTCCAATTCTACAAAATAAATTTCTGCCCCGTGGGACTCAAAAATTTCACATGTTTGGTCGACAAAGTCCCAATCCTCTTGTTCATCAAACGCCCACACATATGTAAAAATTAAACCTTCTATATTGCTCTCTGCTACAGTCTTGAAAATTTCTTTTCTAAATAAAGTCGACAATCTCCACATCTCTGGGCTAAAGCTAAATAAGGGCTCAAGTAATTCTATGGTCATATGATTGTGAAATAGTTTCAATTTAGTTAAATTCGCTAACTCTTGTCCTACTGTCATTTTACCAACCGCTTGCGGTCCAAAAACAAGAACGAACTTCATAAACATCATCCTTTACTTTTAATTATATCGCAAAATGGAACGTTTGTTGAATAAGCTAATCTGTAGTTAATTATAGCATGTTTGTTTTGAAGGAAGTGCAAGAATTTGGAAATATCCGTAAGTTTAATCTCTTCGAATTTACCCACTTAACTATGCCCAACTTTAGGCAAATACAGATTTATCCCGCATAAACGGACGGGCCGACTAAACCCGCCACGTCCTGTGGCACCGTTGGCATTAGTACATCCTGTACGTCATAAGACGCCCACTTCAAGATTTAAGCAAAAGTGCTAAAGAAGTCGGACTGTCCGTAAAAGCCCGATTGGTTCGGGGCAACAGGATGTTGTTCACATAGGCGAAGGCATCAGGACTTGACGCACTTAGCCTATGTTCCTTCGAATCAGTGGGGATGAAGAAAACCCCCACTGATTGAAGTTTCACTTTATTCCTCTGAAAGTTTGATGAACTTTTTAATGACTCTTATTTGACCTCGATGATTTAATTCATCTTCGAAAACATGAAACCATTTAAAATAATTATTTGTTGGTTGATCGCCCCAAAAAGGTGATTGTTCAAATAACCAATCGTCTGAGAGTGTTTTAAATTTTTCAAGTGTTTCCTGTCTTGTTTCTTCCAATTGTTTTAAATAAAACTGAATGGGTTGCCCTTTAATTTGTTCTTGGGAAGCTTTTCCAAGATCCATGCCAGGATTTAATCGATCAATGTCTTCCGCTGTGAATTCGCGGTTTTCAAACGTGTCAATTTGGTATGCTTTTTCAACGGAAGCCAAATGCGCGAGCAGCATACCGATTGAATTGGCCTCATCATGAATTAAAAAGTCTAATTGGTCCACTGATAAATCCATGACTTCTGCCAAAGTTGTTTCTCTCGTGTAATTCATCATAGAAACTAACTTACTAAATTCCAAGCTAAAATCCTCTTTTTTGTCAATTACAAATAACTTGTCATTTTCCATTTTTACATCCTCCGATATCGTTAATTATATTACTCAAGTATTTCATTTGAAAAAACAGAAGCATACGAACTATCATTTCTTTTTAGGTTTGATATTCTTATGCTTTTTAAGTTTTTTAGATTTCTTATATTGCGAAGTACCGTTTAATTTTTTCTCATAAATGGCATATCTCTCTAATTGCGCAGCGGATAATTCTCCTATTTCTATCGCATGTAAAACTGCACAGCTTGGTTCATGTTGATGTGTGCAATTATTAAACTTGCAGTGGATTGCCAAGTTTTGAATGTCTTCGAATAACACGCTGCCATCCATTTCTTGGGTAGTGCTAATTGCTTTAAATCCCGGGCTGTCAATTAAATATGAATTTGTTTCTTCCACATGCAACATTTTTGTGACTGTAGTTGTATGTTTGCCTTTACCATCTGTTCGAACAAGATTTGTTTTTTCACTGCTTTTCATCAGCAACTTATTAATTAAGGAAGATTTTCCAACCCCTGATGCTCCAATAAACATCGCGGTTTTGCCTTGCTCCAATTTATTTTTTAATTGCTGAATCGTATCATTTTGATAAATGCTCACAGACATAATATTAATTTTTGGATAATAAGAGGCAATAAGCCCAATAATACCCTTCGTTTCTTCGACATAATCAGCTTTCGACAATAAGATGTTCAAGTTTAAGCTTTTTTGCTGAAATGTTAATAGATAACGTTCTAATTTGGGCAACGTAAAACGCTGATTAGCAGCTAGCACGATAAAAAGTTGATCTACATTTGTTGCTAAAATTTGATCATATGAGGAAACATGATAACTTTTAGCAACATGACTAAATGCTTTTGAAACCATATTCTTACGTTTAAAAATTTGTTCTATATAACAATCCTGGTTATTCCAATTAAACGCAACGAAATCGCCAACGTAAAGTTCATCATGCATAAGCTGAGGAGCGATTTTTACATTGGAAATTATCTCCGTTTTGGTCGCAATCGTATAAAGAAAATAGTCTTTTTGAACAATACGAGCCAAATAATCAGTTGTATCTATGCTATTTTCATTAGCATACATCTCTATGTTAAGTTTGAATTTTGTATTCATTATTTCTTCCCCTTTAAATTAATTAATTACGGTAATGAATGACCGATTAAAATTCTGATCACCTCCTAGAAGAAGCAACCAAGGGGAAATAGAATACGAAAATAAAAAGCCACAAGATGATTGTTAAATAACCCTGTGGCTTGAAATCGCGTTCATATTGAAATTTTAGTAAATACACATTCTAAAAAGATGAATTGAATCGTTTTTCTTCAATGCATTGAATGAGTAAAATCATAAAATTTATTTCCCAAGGTATGCTTCATTAAGTTTATAAATTTCATAATCTCACTCCCTTTCAAAGTATTAAAATAATTATACTACTTCAGAAGTTTAAATACAATATATATTCAGAATTTATTTTGAGCGGAGAATATTAGGGGAATCAATGTGAATGGCCTGCTTTCGTACAAAAAGAAGAGAGACAAGTGTGTTTACTCCCTCTCTTCCTCTCAAATATAATGCTTAGGTTTTATAGTGCTTGCCAACTTCCGGCCCCTGTAGTCCAGATAGAATATCAAGTTTTTATTGGTGTCTCATCAACATATTATAAAGAAGCGCCAAATAAGTTGTTTTTTGAAAAGATAGTCTGAAATTGATTTGAAATTACCTAATCCCTTTGTGTGTATGGAACATATTAAAGAAAAGAATTTCGTCAATTACAAACTATTTTTCTATCAGAATTTCTTTTGCTGTACATATTCTCGGGTCTGATTCCTCGCATACTTCTGCAAGATTAGCTTTTACAAGGTCGCCTTGTATGAATTCTTGAAAATTCATAATTTCTTTTTTCTTGTTTTCTATTGTTGTTTGGTCGTTAACTATAATCCATATTTCCTCTTCATCTTTTTGAAGCTTTTTTGTTAGCTCTAATAAAATAGATTTACTTTCATGATTGATTTCTGTAATTATGCCAGCAATTTGAAATTCGCTCTCACCGTCTTTATTTGTTATTGTGTGTCCATCGTCTTCATTGTTTTGTTTACAACCAAGAAGTCCGATTATTAAGATAGACAGTGAAATAGTAAATAGAAATCTTTTCACTATATCTCACCTCCAAGTTATTTTTACCAAGGTAAATTCTATCTTTTCATTATTTTGGCGTACTACTCGTATAAGGAGTAACAGCTCCTCCATATTGAAGTGCATAAGAAATGTGAGACATTAGAGCAAAAGGAGGTCCCGAAGTTTCTCCAGCAGAATGTATACCCATCAGAACTCCGTTATACCAATAAGGTGCACCACTATCTCCATTTGTAGTATCAATGCCATTAGAGACTTTGACATATCCT
>ERZ808028.87-NODE-87-length-100546-cov-7.410674_pt1 | contig 100546 bp, 100 predicted proteins | sample MGYA00380184_ERZ808028 | MGnify/ENA primary metagenome ERZ808028 (study PRJEB31490, sample SAMN06133397) | mouse gut metagenome | isolation source: J8_1 | host: mice | place: China: Chengdu | collected 2015-05 ... | reverse complement strand
TTATGCGTTCTTTGCTCTTTCCTATATACTCTATAAGATTTTTCAAATGCCTCTGTTTCTTGTTTCAGTGGTTCTACACTCTTTACCCATTCTTTATATTGAGCAGTTGTTGATTTCGCTGAAATAAAACTATCTATCTTATCATGAGGAAGAATAATTTGATCTCATTTTTCCTTATTTGTTTGCGTCCCAGTAATCTCTTTTCCATGTATAGGTATATTAGCCCTCATATCATTTCTTTCTTCTGAAATATCTGACACTCTTCGTTCTATTATCCTTCCATCATCTAACTTCATTAATATAAAGGCGTCTTTATCAGCGTTATCACGATTATGATATATGGCGTCTCTGTATTTTACATTTTTATCCTTTAAAGCCAAATCAATAATTCTTCCTACTTCCCCCTTTAAAGCAAATTCTACACCATCGAAGAAACTAGTTTTTCCGACTCCATTTTTAGCAAAGATAACAACAAAAGAAGCTGCTTTTTTTTGCACATTTTGAAGATTTACAGTAAACTTTCCGGCATATCCTCGGAAATTTTGTAACACCATACTTTCCAACAGCGGGAATTGTTTTGGAATGACCGAAATATTAATACGAAAAATTTTATTTTCTACACAACGTAAACAATCCTCTAAATCTCCTCCGCTTTCTTCAAAAATATATTTCTTCGCACAAAAAGAATTTCCTTCTATTTCATTTCTAATTTTCAGATTTACTTTTCCTTTCACAAACAGACAAAGATAAAAATTACTTTTTTCAATTATTTCTTCCAACTTACATTGATACTTTAACGCGATATAATGATTTGCTTCTTTCCAGTTATCCTCTAGTTCTCTTTGTGTATGATATATTTGAACGAATATGTGGGAACGGTATGATTTTAAACACGATGAACCTACATTCATTTCACGAGTAAAGTAATAAAATTTATTGTGTTGAAAATTATCTTCTACCTCTTGTTGTATCCATTTTTCTAATCCGTCTAAATTTCCCATACTTTTTCCAACAATCCTTCCATTTCCTTCTTCATACACTTCTTATCTACTCTGCCCTGATTCAATACAGACATCATATTGTCAATTCCAAGAGCAGCCAAATTACATTTCGCTAGCTTTCCTCTTATAATATCGAAATCTTCTTCCTCATTTTCCTGACATAAATTATAAGTCTTATGTTGTATTTTTCTTGTAGATATTGAAGAATATCCATCTATTATACTGCATACCACTTGTCTACACTCAAATCTTTTAAATACTATGTTACAGTTTCTATTATTTTCTTTCCCGTTCAATACGAAAATTGTACCATTCTTTATATCTCCACTTTTAGTAAAATATTCTTTTTCAATTAAACTGCCTATTACGCTTTCCGCTTTTTCTTCTGTACATAAAAAAACTAGTCTTACATTATCCACTCCGCATGGATTCAGAATTTTCACAAAAGGCGCTGTAAGTTCATCTGGCTTAATCTTTTGTATTCCATATAAAAGTATGCACTTTTTCAACTGTCCAACCCAAAAATTATCACAAAACTTTCGAGTGCTTTCACATAGCAACCCTATTCTCGTATCATCACTAAAATTCTCTGGTAATAGATGATAATCCTCGGTCAGTTCTTCATACCAATCGCAAAAGAATCGCCTTGCCTCCTTACGTATTTCAGGGATTTCTTTCATTGTCATTTCCTTATAATATTCAAAGGATAACGGATAATTTTGCTCCACTCCGAAATAATCCATTAACCCAAGCAAGAGGTTGGATGAGCTTGCCCAAAACATAGTTCCTACAGATCTATCTCCAAATTCACATGAAATAAGACCATTCAGAAGCATACGATTATTTTCATAATGAAATAATCCACACCCGGAAAAACAACTCATATAATTTTCTCTTGTAACATTTCTTTCCCAAGTTCCTGCATTATAATAAACACTAAATTTCCCCGTTTCTTTTTCTGTATTTTCGATTTTTCCACATATTTCCTTCTTACCGGACAAAATAGTAGCATGTTCTTTTTTTATTTCACTATCTGCCGCTTCCGGAAATCCCCATCCGTTTAAATCATTGCCAACTTTCTCGCCTTTTAATTCATAATAATCTAAGCTTCTCATCCACTCTTCCCAGCGTAAAACAACAATCGCTACATCATAATTATACTCCTTTTTTCCATTCTTCTCCGTTTCTTTTTCTTCATATCTAGGATGTATGTATGTTTCTCCTACTTGTGCAATTGCTTGTGATTTCTCTTTCACCCAATGTACATTAATCTCAATTTCATGGGGATTACCATCGCAATCTGAACAGCCTAAATACAAAAGAGTATTATTGCTATTCTGAAAAATTGGATATAATACATGTGCCGCAGTAAAAAGTAATGGTGATTCCCCAGATTGTCTCAAAAATAGTACCCCCGATCCCTTAAGTTCTTTATGATTGTTCAATGCAATCCGAACAGCATACTTACTTATCTTCTCATTGTACTGACCATTCTCCATATATATTTAATCCGTCCTTCACTTTTATGCCATTTTCACCTAGCATCAATAGTTCTAATTTATTTGTATATAAAAATTTTTCTTTATCTTCATTTGTAAAATATTTTCCATGATATGTAGTTTCCCACCAATCATAATTACATGCCAATTGCACTTTGTTTTTACATGCATTTTTTAGCAAATGTGCTATTACTGCTTTATTAGGAACATGTTGTCCATTTCCATTCGTACTAAGTAAAAATACATTCGTTTTCAGATTTCTAATCAGAGAATCCGATGTATTATATTTACTGCCATGATGTGACAGCTTCAATATATCTACATCACACGGCATATTTATTTTCAGTTTTTTAAGCCCTTTTATACATACTGACGAGCTTGCATCAGCCCAAAAAGCTATTCGTATATCTTCGTACTCAAATAAAAAAGCTATAGACGCCTTATTGTTATCCGAACAATCACTTCCTAATCGTGCTTTCATCAATTCTTCTAAACCATTCTCTATCATATCAAAATGAGTCGTATAAGATGTCACTTTCTTGTTTCTACAATAAGGTTCCCATTTTTTCAAAAACCGCTCTAACTCTTTTGTTCCTGGACTGATTATCTTTATGAAAGCCCCCTTATCCCACTCTAGCTCCATACCAGAAACCACATAATCTATCACTCTCTCTGCTATTTCTTTTTCTTTTAGTAAATCCATAAGTGTTATGGCATCTTCTATTCCATATCCTCCTGTAAACTTTCTTCCTTTTATCTGGTCTTCTGCATATCCTGTTTTTAATGACATCTGCTTTTGTTCACGCGAAATAGCCCGGCATGTATTAAATAATATTCGTTTTACAACTTTCTTTAAAATTTCTGCCGATACTTTGCTAATTCCGTCAACTGCGCCTTGTAAATGGTCATAATCTATATGAGTAAATACAAGAGCTTCTATATTTTCTCCATTTTTTTCAATCCATTCAATAATTTGTGCGTACTCAGAACCACTGTCCTTTGTGCCGCCGTCAATCAATATATTTGCATAATTCATATTTTCTCCATATCTAACCCATATGAATTCACCTTCATCAGCAGGAAGCAGATAAATATTAACCATAAAAAACTCCTTTCTATGATTAATTTTGTGGAATAGTATTCCTCAAAATGCTCTTTATTCTTGCGATAAATCGACTAAACCTAGTATATCATACTACTTTTTCAAAAGGAAGTTGCTTATCAGCGAAAAACCATCTTACAGCTATACATCTTCATTTGTGTAGAATATTACACAAATTCGAAGAACTGTAAACCAATATGTTATTCATCGACTACGATAAATGGAATCGCTCCGTATCGTCCCTGCAGATACCCTTTGGAAATATTTTCCCCCTTTCTTGGGGAAAAATCTGTTAGGGCGTAAACATCCGTCTCCATTGACTTTTCGTCTTTTTCTACAAACCAAATCTGATCACGCCTTAAAAAAGTAAGATCCAGGAATCCCGTATCATGTGTGGTAAAAATCAGTTGTGCATGGCTGGTGTTTACTGCTGCATCCTGAACCATTTCAATCAGATGCCGGGTAAGTAATGGATGCATACTAGACTCAATCTCATCTACCACCAGTACGGAACCATTTTGCAAGGCTTCCATCCACATCCCAATCCGTGAAAAAAATTTCTGTGTTCCTATGGATTCCTGTCCCATGCGTAGAGAATATTCTGTCTCTATTCCCTCCTCGCTAATCAATCTGTGTACAGCCTCAATCTCTGAATTTTCTTTGGAACCAATCACCCGTACATCTTTAATCCCAAGATCTGCATACAGCATCTCCCTAAGGATAAGCTGCTTCTTTCTTCCGCCTTTTTGAATTGCCGACAAAGTAATATCCAAAGCTTCTGCGCTGCCAGTAATCCCCTTTAATTTTTCAAAAAACCATTGATACGCTTTTTCAGTCTGGGCACAATTCCATTCATTGGAACTGACCAAATACAGGCGATTTTCCGCCGTCCTGCTTGCCAGTGTCATTTGCTCTTGAATATTCTCACGGAATTCAAAAGTATCTTTTTCTCTGGAAAATACGAGTGCCTCCCGACCCTTTGGCCAGTGATAAAGATATTCCGTCAAAATACCAGATTGGTTGAAGGAATAACCGTATGCATATTTAATCCCCTTATAAAAATAGATAATCTCAAAGCTGGTCGGTTCCAGGCTTGTGTCCATAAACGCAAACGGCTCTTGCGGCAGGTTTTCTCCTTTCAGCAATTTTGCATAATTGCCACAAATCATCTCTTTCATTAAAAGAAGCGCGTGAAGAACATTGCTCTTACCCGCTGCATTAGCCCCATATAATGCCATAACTGGGACTAATTCCTTTTTTCCATCTGGCGAGATGAGACTATTCTTCATAGAACTGTCTTTAGATGCCTTCATACTAATAGTTGCTGTATCTTTTATTGACCTGTGATTTGTCACAGAGAACTGCAATAACATAAAGCTTCCTCCTTAGACTTTGTTTCTATTGTAGCATTGTTCCTATTTTAGTCAAGTTTTATTTGTAATTTTTGCAGAAAATAAGCGATTTTTTCAAATAAATTCTCTCTAAGGGCTAGATATATAAACTGATTCAAGGAGAGAGTAAACTGGTTGCATTACCATATAATATCCTCTGACTGTAATTACATTCAATCAGAGGATATTTCCTGCTTTTTTCAACACTCACCAACTTCCTTTTTGGTCGTTTCATGGAATAATGCAAATTCTGCAGTAACCTTTTTAACTACGCTAATGTTATCTACCTATCCCCACTAATTCCAGCAACCAATCACTATCATGGACCACGCTTTCTTTCTGCTGAGATTCGGTCTCCTGTTTCTGCTTCTTCTTATGCCGTTGAAGTATTGAGGTGCCAAAAATAAAATGGAATGGAGTCAGCCAATAATCCCCTTTCATGGGGCTGGACAAGGTATCTCCAACAATAACAATTCCCGGCATTCCCAGTAATGACATCTGTATATAGCACATCTTGGCGACCAACGAATCAATATCCTGTGCTACAAAATAAACATTTCTCTGATAATTAACTCCTTTTTCCCTCATGATATTTGCTATCGCTATGAGATTGACTCCTGAGCCGCAGGTCGGTTCACTGACAATCTGTGGCTCATCCTTGAAATCTATTGGTTCAATCGTCATTCGCGCCATCATTTCAGAGACATTATAAGGCGTAAAATACTGTGCATTAACTTTACTATTAATACTCAAAGCATGATATACTTCTCCAAGAATATCCTGCCTTGCACATTTTTCAAGATCTGCAACTAATTTTGCCAGGAGCTTATAAAATATCTCCAATTCTTTCTTGTCATATTTTCCTACAATCTGCAAATATCTTTCCTCCCGTTCAGGAGCCCGCGCCAGATCGCAGGCATTGACTATCGCTATTGCGCATACCGAAATAAAATCATTCCATATTTGCCATGCGGAATATTTACCGCACATTCTTTCAATCGTATTTACATACTCTTTAATCATACTATTTTACCTCAAAAAAGGGCCTGTATGAACTCTTGCATACAGACCCTTGCCATTTACTATAATAACTACTAATCAAACAACATTTTTCCAGACAAAGCCATCCGAAGTTTTCACAATATCTCCGCTTTCCAGGAGAAAATCAAATTCCTCTTTTGGTTCAAGATGTAAATCCATAAATGCTTCAACATTACTGTAAAACTGATTTGTATGGATAAGAAACTCCTTCTCTCGATCATCAATTTCTTCCATTTCTATACTGTGAGCTTCGCAAATATTTTTTAATGCAACTTCGTCTCCAATGTTCCCCAGAATTAAATATACCAGTCTTTCCCCATCTGTCATGGTAAATACCGTTCCTTTCAGTTATGCATATTTACATGCTACTTTCCTATATAATGTAATGCCCTCTATACCTATTTGCCACAATGCTAAATATTTATCATTTTCTAAGTACTTAACATATAATAATCCATCAAATACTTCTTGACGTATCAGAATTTTCTCGATGTCATTCTCGCCATAATCCCATTGGCTTAGATATAAAAATGCCGCATCTATATCTTCTTTCTGCAGTTCCATAAAATAATCAATGACCTCTGGATCATTAAAATGAACCACTTCAACATACTTATATATATTCATTACTATCACCATCACATAGCCTTTATGAAAATGTATCAACAGATGCGATAATGTCTTCAATCTCGTAAAGGGTTGCCGGCATAACAGGTTTGCATAAGTGATAGAGTATATCTAATGCATTATCTGCTTCCAATAACTGCTTAAGCTTATTTTTTGCTAATGGCTTGGCTGTAACCACTTTTAAGATTATGGCTTTGAGAGCCAGTTCCTCAGTATCAATTACAGAATCCTCTTTTTGACTGTATAAATGTTTCTTCATAAGACTTATAAATTCATAGTTGAGCTTTTCATCTAATGCCGCTTTATCTTGTCTGGAATTCTGCAAAAGAATATATCTTGCATGGACATTCCCATCCCCCATAAGCAGACGATAGATATAACCGCCAATATACTGCATACGATCAAAAGCATCTCCTGATTCAGACAAAGTTTTTCCTGTAATAAATGATATTTGCTTGTAATTCTTTTCTTCTGAATCAAAAACGTTTATAGCAATATCCAAATAAATTCCTTCACTTCCACCCCACTGTGCATTACAGAACAAACCGGAAATCTCAGGAAACGGTTCATCGGCATGACAGCCCGTCGGATAACTAAGGGTAAAATACTCCTCTGGACACAGCCCTTCCTTTGTCAATATTTTTTTGATGTCATTGAACACTTCCTGAATCGTTCGCGGTTCGTAAATCCTGGTTCCATCTTTTTTTTGAACCATAGTTTCTGTTTTCACTCTCATAAAATATCTCCTCCTATAAAATACTTATATTTTCCCTTGAAATGTTAATTGCTTTGACAAATCTGTTCCTCATATTCCCGGCAAACATTGCGCAGGCGCCGGATTTCTCGTTGGCATTCTGCAAGCTGCATTTCCAGTCTGTCGATTTCATTTTGTTTTTCTCTTAATTCCTGCTCATAATCATATTCATACATAAGATAATTCTCCTTTGGTATATACGTCTTCCTTAGCGGCACATATTTTCCGGTATATCCGGAAATTCATAGGGCAACCTCTTCATTATTGCATTGACAAATATTGTTCATGGCAATAAAATAGAGAATCCCTTTTTTGAGATTCTCTGTTAATCCCCATATTAAATTAAAATAAGAATTTTCCGATTCCATAAATTGGAATGGTATATACATTATCTGCAATTCCCCCGCGAGTATTGCCTTTGACAAATAGAATGAAATCAGCCTTGTTGCGTTCTAATACAGTCTGTATGGTTTTACTGTTCTTTTTTCCGGCCTTAACTTCAATAGCATAACACTTATGCCCCTTAATGGTTTTGACATAATAATCTATCTCACCATTGCCCAGTGTTGCAAATGCAGGTGTTTCCAATGCAATCTCACTTGGATGGCCGATCCTGCGTCTCAGATCCAGATATACAAAATTCTCATTTACGATTCCCGCTATATCAGCTTCGGAGCAGCCGATGTGCATCAGGAAATAGGAGGTAAGTCCAACGTCCATAAAGTAACAGCGGGATTTTGCCTTAAAATCCAAAATGTTACATTCCAGAAGTTTCCCCGCAAAACCAATGATCCCGGAACTGCTTAACCAGTCTATTGCACGGTTGACAGATGCTTTTGTAATATTGCTGGAATAATCTTTTACGACAATATTTTGAAGTTCTTCACTGAAACTGTCCTTTTCAAATCCCTTTTTCTCTTTTACAAGAATCCGGGCAATACAGGAAAACATATTGTCATATACTTCTTCATCCAGAATATCCTGAAAGTATCGCCTGCTTTCATTGATGAAAAATTTAATGATTTTCAGTAATACTTCCCGGCAGTCATCTATAGAGTTATTCTTTAAATATTGTAATACTACTGCCGGATATCCGCCGATGGACGTGTATATCTTATACAGATCGCTTAGTTCTTCATATACTGCCTCTTCACTGTTTCCATAAAGATCAATGCCTTCATAGAGAGAGTGCTTCCCCATCGCTATAAGGAACTCTTCAAAATTCAGTGTCTGGATTTCAATGGAGTCCAGATCGCCGGCAGAATATTTGAATTCTTTATTCAGGATTCTTCCAAGATAACTTCCAATGATGATAAAATCACTCTTCAGCAGACGGGTAAATTCGCGAATCCGGTTATAAATAGCCGCTGATTCCTGAATTTCATCAATAATGATAACTGTATCATCAGAATCCACAAAATCAGGCCGGTATCTCTTGATAAGCTCATAAACAGGGTTTTCACACGACAATCCGTCCTTAATCTCTCTCCGCAGATCATTGTAATGCTCAATAAAAATTTCTCCTGAAAATTCAAGAAGATTGACATATATTTTCTGCCTGTACTGCTCGTCGGCAAATTTATTTACAATATATGTCTTTCCTACCTGACGGGCGCCCGATACCTCCAGTGTGGAATGTTCCGAATGGTTTTTCCATGTGAGAAGGCAGTCGTATACCTGCCGTTTCAAATAATTGTCCATAATCACACTCCTTGCGATTCAATCATTCTGTCTAAATGAATTATAGCGGATTCCTCAGTGATTTCCAACAATAACCTTTTGTTACGTGTTTTATGTCCTTTTGCATAGCATTCTCCCTTCTGTAAAAATATATCTGCTTTGTCAACAAATTTGTAATACCATACCTTATTGGACATTAGTAATCCAGTAAGTGTCCATTATTATATATTTTGTTTCATCCTCCTTTTATAATTTTGCATAAAAAAACCTGCATAAATTATGCAGGAAAAGCCGTAGACCTGTTGCCAGGAATTATAATAATGGCTATAACTATGCTATAGCTAATATATAATAATGATTATGTACTTAGTATAGTATAAGAATATTTAAAAGTAAATATCGAGCATATGCCTTTACACTTTTTTAATGGTACTTTTCCCTGTGCTGGTGCATATACGGATAAAGAATTGAATTAGTGTATTGACTATTTCCTCTTATAATAAAAAGGCAGCCATCTCTGACCGCCCTTCCTTAACAGACTTTTCAAGTTGATTTTATCTATAACCAGAATGCTGCATTCCGGTTAAAAACGGGGCATCTATGAACACAACACTCCTAAAAGTGACTGATACCTCGACGTCTCATTTTTAATATCTTCGGCGGTGACACCATAATATAGATATATTTTTTTAAACAGCTTCCTCAATTCCTTCATGGTTTTCTTATCCCCGCTGAATGATCCGTCAAGCACCTGCCAGACAGTTTCCACCCCTATCTGCATCATGTAGTTCCCCGGATACTTAATCTCATATATGTGGAAATCTAAAGGGAAAATATCATCTGCAATTTCTGCTGCCACCTTCTCCCGTTCCTGAATCTGTTTCCAAAAGGTTTTTAAGTCTTCCACATCCTCCCCTTTGGGTGGCTTCAAATCCATCAACTCCCCAAGCAAATCCGGGCGATGGCACATTACAAGGGATGTTTTTAGAGACTTCTTCTGTTCCAGGTAATTATAGGATTGCTGCGAAACCTCCACCACACCATATTCCCGTTTCAACAATTCCACGACTTCCTCTATCGTATGGGGATTGGCGGTAATTCGCCTTTTTATCCTGTTTCTCTTCAATTTGCGGAAATAATTCTGTATGCGAATTGTAAATTTCATCTTACCGCCTTTTCCAGCAATAAAAAAACTTGTAGGCCCGTCTGCCCCGCCTATAATAGATACGCTGCCTGCGCCCTTTCCCATATCTGCATCTCCCATCTTCAAACGAACCCCTGCTCCCCGATTTGTCAAAACGCTGGGGATACCTGCCCGCCCTCTGTACCTCATTGGAATTACTGAATCGTGGATTTCCAAATGACTGTCTGCTATTTATCTTAATATATTACACCTTCCGCAGCCTGTCAACAACGCTGTCTCCGCTAAACGACCAATAAGCCACAAGCGGCGTCAGGATACAGATGGCAAATACGATCACTGCCGATACTGTCAACGGAACAGCAGGATAGGTATAGGTAATATACGGGATCAGGCTGCTCTTCACAAAGAAAAATGTACCGGTAAAAATTGCGGTTCCCAAACTAAGAATAAGTATATAGGGAATCGTCCAATACCAAACTCCTTCATAAGCCAGCATCTTACGGATCTGCTGCTTTGTCATTCCTATGCTCTCCAACACTGCCAGCTCATGTCTGCGAACGGTCACATTCACCGACATTGTATTTATAAAATTCATAACACCGATAAAAAGTAAAATAGCAGACAAGCTATTGCCAAGCATATAAATCATACTGAATGATTTATTTAATTCCTGTTCTTTGTCATACTTAGAATTGATCACTACATTTCCATTATCAAACTTCGTGACAATCTGTTCTGTTACTGCCCGTTCCATTCCCTCCATTACAGTAATCTTCAGCTTCTGAATGGTACTGTTAAGCCCAAGACCATCCATATAGTCCTGACTTACCAGCAGATACGGCATCACATATTCCGGCATAAGACCTGTACCCAGATTCAAATATTCCGCCTGCCCGTCTACGGGAACTGCCGACATTTCAAAGGCATACGGCTTTCCTCCGATTACCACATCCAGAGACCGCGGCAGCGGCGCTGGCTTAAATGCCTTGACCATATCCGAAGAACAGAGATAAAAGGAAACCCTGCCTTCTTGAAATTCCTCGTAGCTGGACTCCAAACCTAAATGTTCCTTTATAATTCCAAACTCTCTTTCATTAATCCCTACGATATTCGATTTCCACAAATCACCGGTATGGTATGCATCCTCATACTGTGCAAGCCCAGGTTCCACTTCATAAAGCATCTCCAGGAATCCGCTAAACGGCCCCTTTGTATTATCAAATCCATCCTCATAACCCATATCCGCACATTTGCGATATGCCGTCACATCCAAAACCCCATCCATATTCTGAATATCTGACATCATTTCTTCCGTAATCATCGGTTTTGAATTATCATACAATGTTACAGAAATGTCCTCGTTTTCAGCAAAATACTGCTCGGCGATTACCGAGACATCAATACTTGACAGGATTCCCGTTGTCACAAGAAAAATGCTTAATCCCAAAAACAATGAGAGGAAAGTAAGAACTGCGCTCTTCTTCCCGCGGAACACATTTCTCCATGCCATGCGGTAAAGCTTATTTTTATGGGGCGCTCTGCCTTTTTCTGTATCATTCTTTCTTTTATTCACTTTCTTATTTTTCAATGCCATTCCCTGATAATGCAGCGCCTCAATCGGAGAAATGCTTCCGGCAATGCCTGCCGGCTTCAGGCTGCCGACAAGAGTTGTTAAAATCGAAAGTGCTGCTGCTCCAATATAGATAACCGGCGAAAATGAGATTGACACAGCATTACTGTCTTTAATCATATACCCGCCGCTCATTCCCATAACTCCCAGCGGAACAACCACGAATGAGATAACCGCTCCGATTCCCAGACCGACAGGGACACCGATCATACATAATTTCCCCATCTGACGGAATATAATGCTCTTAATCTGCCTCTTTGTTGTCCCAATCGTTTTTAGCTGTCCAAAAAACCGAATATCATTGTTCACCGATATAAACAAAATATTATAGATAAGAAGATATCCGCAAAGCATAATCAATAATATTACGGCCGTCGGTCCCCATACATTACCTTTAGAACCGGAATAGATCAGCAGATTCAGTTCCGAGTTATCAGCCATCTCCATACCGCGCAGGATTTCCTGATATTCTGCCGCAGCAGTCTCGTCATCAGAAAATAGCAGCGATGCCGCACAGCGGGTATTATCCTCTGTGGCAGCCGATCCTTTCCAGTACTCTTCCGAAATATAACAGATTGCATTACCCATCTGATAGTTGCCGCTGTAATCCTGATACCAGCCGGAGAGCCTGAAGGTCTGCTCCTGAAAATCTGACAACGCCGGATGATCAATGGTTGTACCTCCATAACGGCAGGTCATCCGAATCTCCATCCCTATTTCCGGATGTTCGATTCCCATGTCAGCTAACAGCCATCCGGGCATAAATATCTCGTCTTTTTCCTGTGGATATTCTCCATGCGCATCACCCATTGCGGGCATAGTCATCTCTTTCCACTGGTCATTATCTGCCCATCTGAGAAAAATCCCATTTGCCTTATGGGCCTGATCATTTTTCGCTGTAGCAATCTGACGTTCCAACCCGATTTTCTCTACACTCGGATTCCGGTTAAGCCACAATAAATTATGTTCCGTCGGATTCACAAGTAAAATCTGCGCCTTCGTTCCCCGCTGCATCACTGCCTGTTTACTTACACTTTTCATATAGCTGATACCGATCCCAAAAACAGATGTCACCAACACGGTAGTCAGGATGATTGCAATTACCGTAACCATGTTTCTCTTTTTATTTGCGGCAAAGCTTTTATGGGCCATTTTTTTCATCATTGTCTGATTATTGTTCCCAAATAAAATATCATTCATATTCTGCCTCCTATTAATTTAGGCGCAGCCGCTCAATAATGCTTGCCCTGACCATCCTCTTGTATACAACAACCGGTATAGTCACCGTCAGAATGAAAAGGAATGGATATAAAGCCAACATAGGCCACGCAATAAAATGATACGTAAAAAACCACACACTGCCGGATATCCCCCTCACAATCACCAGAGAAAGAAATGCTCCGAATAATACCGATGCCGCAATTGTCCCCACCGCATAATAAAACCCTTCGTAAGAGAGCATACTTTTCAACTGTTTCCCCGTCATGCCGATACTCTGCAACATGGCAAATTCCTTCCTGCGCGTAAGAATACTTGTCAGTACGGAATTTATAAAGTTTGCAATACCGATAAAGCCAATCAGGATACTCAGCGCACCGCCGATTGTAACGATTAGTGAAGTCAGACTGTCAAAAGACGCTTTATACGTCTCTTTGGAATCAAAATCCATGTTTGGCTCTGTATTTTTTACATAACTGTCCAAAAACCCCTCCATCTCCATTTCCCTGCCATCTTTTACATTAAACGTAAAACTGACCAAATGCGGCGTATCAACAAGCTTTCGAAAACAATCAGTCGACAGATAGAGCCTTGATGCGCCAGTGTTTCGGGTGGTAGCCGTATTCTCATTTGTGCGGACTTTCGCCATAACCGTCAAATCAAAACTTCTATCTCTGGAAATATGTGTGCCATCTACATTTATATGATTGAAACGTATCTTGTCTCCCACATTCACCGCAGGATTATTTATTATATTCCCATTATCGTCACATTCCACGCTAAGTAAGATATACTCTCCTGATGCAAATGCCTGCCAGTCTATTGCGCCCTCCACAGTTTCCATAGAATCCAGCAAAAACTCATCTGCCCCGTATAAATCAACATATGGGTTCCCATTCTCGTCCTTATTATAGTTTGCAAATGCACGACTATCGGCGGAAAATGCCTCCTCCAGAATCCGAGAAGTATAAAGCCGGCCGCCGTCTTCAAAACTGTCTTGCTGACGCACCGCTTCTATAAATGACTCCGACAGCTCATGCTCGCTTTTTTCAAACCGATACTGGAAATAATCTGCAGAGGAAATCACAAAATCCACATCCATAAATTTAGAAATATATTTATCAATATCAAACCCGGCGGCTAATGTAAATACCGTATTGAACAGCACCAGGCTCAGCGTCATGGAACTCAATACAAGTACTGTACGACTGCCGTTCCGCCCCAGATTCGCCAGGGCCATATGGTGTATTTTTGCTCCTTTTGTTGACTTCTTATCGGCAGCTTTTTTCACGAAAGCTCCCGGATCGTTTTCCATATACCGGATTGCCTCAATCGGAGACACCATTCCAGCGATTCTGGCAGGTTTACGTACACTGATATAAACTGTAATCAGGGAAAATAGTGCAGAGCCGATAAAGATATAAGGATTTATTGTTACCTTGATTCCTGCCTCCGATGTATAGCTGGTTCCATTCATCAGGAAAGGCACCAGAGCACGCCCAGTCAAAAATCCAAGCAAAAGTCCGACAGGAATACCAACCAGCGAAAGCCGAAGCACCTGCCCGGAAATCAGCTTCTTAATCTGACGCTTTGTAATCCCCAGCGTTTTAAGCTGCCCGTAAGACTGGATATCCTGTATCACAGATATCTGGAATATATTATATATAATCAGATACCCCGCCACGATGATGAGAAGAATGCCTGCAATTCCAGAAATAAACATGGCCGGGTTTTCAAGCAGGTTTTCTCCTGTATACGCAGGGCTGACCCGCGCAATAATATAATTCGGATCCTCTGCACTTCCTCCCATCGTGTCACATGTATATCCTGTCTCGGAAAGAAGCTGATGTAATTTTGTCTCCGGGTTCCCGTTCCCTTTGAACATGATATACGATGCAACAGAACCAGTATAATCACCACCCACTGTATGGGTGTAACCGCCAAGTTCTGGACGACTGTCCAAAAATGCCTTTGAAACAAGCAGTCTCCCTACATTGCTCAGGCTGTCTGTTTCCCAAATGCCGCACAAAGTGAACTCTGTCTGGCATTCTTTCCCTTTCATTTCATAAGTCAGAGAAATTGTTTCGCCAATTCTGGCCGGTATTCCCAGCGCCTCCAGTGTTTTCGTATCCGCCATAATCTCCTGAGTCATTTCTGGCGCATGCCCTTCTGCCGGCTCATATCGTGCGAATTCAAGAGCCGTATTGTCCATATACCAGATTTCAGCCCTCCATTTTTCAAGTCCCGTGTTCTTGAGTTTATAGGAAATACATTTCGTATAGGCAATCCTGTCAATCAGGGAATTCCCTTTCACATCTTCATAAATATTGTCATTAATATAGTTTAACACAGCCTGGCCGTCACCACCCGCCTTCCGGATATTCTGGTCATGAATCGTATCCATCATCCCAAAACCCAGAGTAAAAATCGTAGCAAAAAGGGTCGTTGTCAGAACAATTGCAATCACAGCAATGATATTTCTGCTCTTGTTTGCCTTAAAATACCGCCCAGACAGACGCTTTAACACACCCTGATTATTGTTCCCAAATAAAATATCGTTCATTTTCAGCCATCCTCCTTACTCCGAGATTCTGCCATCCTCAATACGGACAATGCGGTCAGCCAGCTGGGCAATCTCATTATTATGCGTAATCATCACAAGAGTCTGGTCGAACTTGTAGCTTGTAGTTTTCAGGAGCCCCAGAACATCGCTGCTAGTCCGGCTGTCCAGGTTTCCAGTCGGTTCGTCCGCCAATATGATTGCAGGTTTTGACACAAGCGCCCTTGCAATTGCCACCCGTTGCTGCTGGCCTCCCGAAAGATTATTCGGCATACTGTTCAGCTTGTCATCAAGGGCAAGCAGTCCCACCACTTCCATCATGAATTTCTGATCTACAGTGTCACCATCCAGCTCTACTGGCAGCACAATATTCTCGTATACATTAAGAATCGGAACCAGGTTATAATTCTGAAAAACAAATCCAATATTGCGCCGGCGGAAAATCGTGAGCTGCTCGTCTTTCATCTGGGATAATTCCTTTCCTTTTACCCTGATACTTCCAGAAGTCGGATTATCCAGGCCTCCCATCATGTTTAATAAGGTTGATTTCCCGCTTCCGGAGGTCCCGACAATGGCTACAAATTCTCCTCGTCCGATGGTAAGGGTAATCCCGTCCAGCGCTTTTGTTATATTCGGCTCCTGGCCATAATATTTTTTAAGCTCCGTCGTCTGTAAAATGCACATATGTCCACATCCTTTCTAATAATTCTGGAAACTTCTTTCTCCGTTCCTGACCATATCATAACAGCCAATCCTCTCAGAAATCTCACCGGGAACAGGTAAATTTCAAAGATTTGACTATGAAATCTCACAATTTGGTGACATTTCAGTTGCAATGAAGATATCCGACAGCTATGCATTCCTCTCTCTCAAGAGAAAAACAGAAAAGACAGAACCTTTGCCCACTTCCGACGCAACTTTAATATAGCCTCCCTGCATCGTAATAATTTCTCGTGCCAGATACAGGCCGATTCCAACCCCTGAGGTATCATGCACATCATTTTCCCTGTAAAAGCGTCTGAAAATCGCGCCATGCAGATTTTCAGGTATTCCCTTTCCGGTATCTGCAATATCAATTTTCAGGTATAATTCCTGGCCTTCAACATGGATATCTATCTTGCCGCCCTTTGGCGAGTATTTCACAGCATTATCCAGAATATTAAACAATGCCTCGCCTGTCCACTTCCGGTCATGATATGCCTTCAAATCAGCCGGACAATCCACGGAGACTTCCATCTGCTTTTTTTCCGCATGAAACAGGATGCTCCCAAGCGCTGACGCTAACGTGTCATAAACCGGCTGTATTTTCTTCTCCAGTGAGATAATGCCTGTCTCTAGCCGGGACGTTTTTATCATCGCCTGCAGCAGGAAATCCAGTTTGTCAAGCTCAGTTTCGCTATCCAGCAGGAATCTGATGCGTTTCTCCTCTGACATAGGCTCTTTTTGCATTGTTATATTTACCATCTTAAGATTCGTAATAGGCGTTTTAACCTGGTGGGAGATGTCAGAAATCAATTCTTTCAGCATAGTCCTCTCCTTCGCAATGCTTTCGCGCGTTTTCAGCATTATTTCATAAAGCCTTACCAGCCTGTGGTTAATCTTATAGAACAGGTTTTCTTCCATTTCGCTCTCAATCAGCGCTGTCTCTCCCCCTGCCATCCGGTCTAACTGCTGACAGAGAGTGTCCGAAAAAAGCAGAAGCTTTTGGCGGATCAATGCAAGGAAAAAACTCACACAGACAAGCACAAGGAAAACATAAAGAAGCACCACAAGAAGCACCGCCTTTTCCCCTGTCAGCAGATAAATCCCTGCAAGCAGGGCGGCAGAAAGTGTACAGAAAATGCCTAAGAGCACCGCACTGGCCTTGTTTACAGAAATGTCTTTTGCATTCATTTGATACGTCCCCCAATCCACATATATCCCATGCCGTAAACAGTCTTAATATATTGAGAGCCATCACGCTCTATCTTGCTGCGGATACGGCTGATGGCAACTGTAAGGGCATGCTCATCTACAAAATTACGGTCGCAGTCCCACAGCTTCTCAAGAAGTACCTGACGGGTCAGGACCGTCTGCGGGTTCTGTACCAGCACCTTCAAAAGACGGTATTCCATGGATGTAAAAGCAATCGGTTCTCCTAAAAAATCCGCCGTCATCTCTGAGAAATGAATGGACAGATTCCCGTCATCATAGGTCTCCCCTCCAGCCTGCTTCTGTATCCGTGCAAGCAGGGCAGAGACCTTTTTGCGGAACACACTGATATGAAAAGGCTTTGTCACATAATCATCCGCCCCCAACTCATACCCCTTTAACATGTCACTTTCCATATCATTCGCAGTCAGAAAGATAACGGCAGTGTCCGGATACTTTTCTTTTAACTCCCGGCATAATGTGAATCCGTTTCCGTCCGGGAGATTGATATCCAAAACAGCCAGCTCATACGCCTGTTCTTCACAGTATTTCGCTGCTTCTGCTTTTGTATTTGCTGAATCTACCTTGTAACCGCCTGCAGATAAATTATAGCAAAGTGTACTATTTAAAAGATGGTCGTCCTCCACCACTAAAATCCTCATATATTCACCTTCTCCTACTATTATTTTTCTCCTGATTACATCGGATTATATAATATTATCACCCAAATGTCACAGAAATCTCACAGAAGCCTGTTTATAGTTAGAAACATCAAAAAAGAAACACCCCGGAAAAGAACTGTCCGCTGTCCGTTGGTGTTTCTATTATCTGCTGATTTTTCTTATCCTCCGCCGATTATTCTGCCAATTTTACGTCTACCGCAATATTTCTTTCCTTATCGTCTTTCTCGATTCCATATGTTACGGCCTGCCCTGGTCTGAGTGTCCGGAAGCCATCCATCACAATATTGCTGTGATGGACAAAATAATCATTGCCGTCTTCCCCTGTCAAAAAGCCATAGCCTCTCCTTGCATTAAACCATTTCACTGTTCCATATTCCATATGAGTTCCTCCATTCTTAATCTGTCATGCCGCAGTTATAAAACTACGATATCCTTTTGGGTTTTAGGAGCTGCCGCAAAATATTTAACGACTGTTCCTGCCTTACCAATAGAATAAATCCCGGAACCCCATATTTCAAAAGCTTTTCTATCCCATATCAGATGGATTTGTCATATACTGTTCTAAATTATACTCACTATGTTTTAGCAGTATAATTCCAGCGACAAAAAATGTCCCTGCCAACACACCCCAGATTATGCTCATAAAAAAACTGTTCATCCACTCTAAATCCAAAATAGATTTCTGGATCTTCATCAAGTATTCCATACCATCCGCCTTTTCTTTCCATAACTCCGTCCAAAAGGTAAAATCAGACCATTTTTCCGGGATATAGTCATATGGAATCTGCACCCATTGCCTTATAAAAAGCAATGCCAGTATGAGCAAAGCCAGCGCTGCTGCAGCCATCACCGCTTTCCAGATCCACTCCTGTTGTTTTTGATAGCTTTTGTAAAAATTCTGGAGGACAAATACACATACCATAACCGGAACCAATAATACAAAAAATCCGCTTATGCCCCGCAGAAGCTGTAAATCAAGAAGTGTTGCCGCAACCCCATACCGGCTGTATAGTGACGATTGCAAATCATTCATCGAGACCGCCGCTGGTTTTAACACTGTAATCCTGCTTAGGCATCTTTGGTTCTCCTGGTTCCCTTCTCCCTGCCCCTCTTCCTCTCCTAAATTTAATCCATCCTGAATGCCTGATGTCCGTCCTTCCATGCTGCCTGCAGGGAAAACCGCAATTTTCTTCTCCCCAGGAATGACCTTCCTGATCATGTAAGGAATCCCTTCACAAGTAACCTCCATCCCTGTAATCTGACTGTCCCCAAACAATTCCCATGCCGTCTGCTGGTCTACCAGGCAGCCCCGTATATCCTCCTTTGCCGGTACCCTGCAGCCCTCAAACAGCAGTTCTATATCTCCGCAGAATAAGATTACATCTGCTTCCGTTTTTCTTGAAAGATTTTTATTTTCCAGAACGGCCTGTTTTTTCTCTCCCCAGATACAGACGCCGGATATCGCTTCTGGCTTTTCGTAACCGCTTTCCTTCGTAAATTCCTCATCCCGCTTCAGAAGCTCTGCCGCTTCCCGGCCGTCTATAGACTGTTCCAGACAAAACTGGATCTTATTTTTACTATACAGCAACTCTCCCCAGAAGGCGGCTGACTGGCAGAACAGGTATATCCCTATCCCAATCACTGCTATTTTCGCCATAAATTTCCCGTATGCTTTCATACTGCTTTTCTTCATTTTTCCTTCTTTCTCACCCGGTCTCCTTCCTGGAGCATCCTGTTTGAACTGCTGACAACCTCCTGTTCCCCGGACAATCCCCCTTCTTTCAATGCCGCGGCAGTGCCGTTTTTATCCAGTACTTCCACATCAAAACGCCGTACCGCCAGTTCTGTTCCCAACACTCCCTGTTCTTCCTCCAAAACCAATACGTAATAACCGCCGCTCTCCTCATGAAGTGTCTCCACAGGCAATGTCGCCGCGTAGTTTTCCGGCTTGCGGACAATCTCTGCCTCCGCCAATGTCCCTGCTTCCAGTACTCCCCCCGGCAGATGAATCCTTATATCCAGAAGCGTTTTGTCTTCCTTATTTTCAACGATATCCGTGACCGTATAATCACAGATCTTCTCTGCCTTCCCGGAAGCCTTGATTTCCACACTGCTTCCTGCACTTATAAATTCTCCTTCCCTCCTGTCCACAGAGACAGTCAGACAGCTTTCACCAGAAGCATCTGCCATGCGGATCGCTGTCTGGTCAGAGGTAAAATCTCCTGTCGTAATCATAATCTCTGTCACTGTTCCCCGAACAGGCGCCTGAATCTTCCCTTCGGCCGCCTTAAGCTCTATAAGTTTATTCAGTTTCAATTCTTCCTGCTGTCTGGTAATCTCATTCTGCTCTAGTGTACTATCTAAAGTTAATCCCTTTGATGAATCCTCCAGCGCCCGCTTCGCTGCCAGTATGTTCTGATCATTGGATGAAACCGCCTCGTCATATACCTGTTTCGCATCTGCCGCTGCCTGCTCCAACTCAGACTTCCTCACTTCCCATTCGGCTCCGGATTCCTCACCTCCGGCACTGTCATCTGTCTGCCCAGACAGACTGCCTTCCCCGGATATCTCTTGCTCCTGACTATATAACCTTTCATCAGCACTGCTCTCAAGGAACTCCCGAAGAGCCCCTTCTGCCGCCTCCCATGCGCTTTTCGCCTCTGCTATGGACTGCTCCCCTTTCAGCACTGCCGCATCATAATCTTCTGCCGCCCTGTTCCTTGCCGTTGCCTGATCCTGCTGTTCCTGATTTCTGCTGTTTAAGATATCCTGGTTCTGAAGCCTCATCTTTTCCATATCCTGGCGGGCGGCAGTAATCTGCTCTTCCAATTCGGACAGACTGATCTGAAAAAGCACTTCCCCTTTTTCTACCATCTGTCCCTCCCTGACAAAGATTTCCTCCACCCTTTGTGCGCCTTCGGTATATACCGCGACCTCTTTTCCTGCCTCTACCCTGCCGCTTGCAGACACCCTATGGTCAATCGTCCCCGTCGATATCCTGACTGTCTCCACCCTTGCCATTGAGGCGCCGCTTGCCGCTCTTGACAGAATTGTAAATACAAGCATAACCGCAAGAAAACCTCCGAAAATCCTAAAAGCTTTTTTACGGATCATTTTCATCCACCTCACTATTCTTTTACCGCTCCTGCCATAATTCCCTGTTCCAGATAATCCCGTCCTCCCATAAATACTATGATTGCCGGAAGGAAGGTAACAACCGATACGGCAAACAGAAACCCTGCTTTCCCCGTCATCGTAAGATCCGGCAGGAAAACAGACAATGGCAGCTTGCTTTTATCCTTGATAAATGTCAGAGGCTGCTCAATCAGGCTCCAATATTCCAGAAACCCAAGCACCAGCGCCGCAATAATCCCGGAAGATCCCATGGGAAGTGCAAGATACCAGAACAACTGCCACTCCCTGGCCCCGTCAAGCCTTGCCGACTCGATTAAGCTGTCCGGGATCTCCGCAAAGAACCGGTACATGATAAAAACCGGGAATGTAGAAAACATACCAGGCAGAATGACTGCCCACAGACTGTCAAGCAGCCGCAGGCGGTCCAGCAGCAGATAATCGGAAAGCATCAGCACCTGAAACGGCAGCAGCATGAGTACGATATAGAGCAGAAAAATCCCTCTTTTACATGGAAATTCGTATCTGGCAAATCCCCATGCCGCCATGGTTCCTGCCACAAACTGCCCTCCAAGGACTCCGAACGTGATCAGGATAGAATTCCAGAACATGACGAAAAACTCCGGCGAATCCAAAAGTACCTCTACAAAATGCTGAAGCGTCGGATATTTGGGAAGTACCGGAAAGCTCGCATATCCTTCCGCCCCGGAAACCACCGCCCCGAGACAGTCTTCCAGTTCATCTGCCCCCATAAGTGAGCCTGCGCTTAGAAAAATCACCGGATAAACCGCCAGGAGAGCCAGCACAATTAAAAGAATCCATACTGCCTTTCTTCCTAAATGCAACCGAAAATACATCAATCCATCCTCCATACTTTCTGTAAGAGCAGAATCACAAACAATAACACTCCGCCCTCCATCACCGCCGCTGCGGATAATTTATCAAACGAAAAGGACTGGAACCAGTTATTAAACAAATGCTGCGTCATATAGATACTTTCATGGGGATAGTTCCCCGCAACCAGATAGGCTTCCCGGAACACCTTGAATGAGTTCAGGAAAGACAATACTGTGATGGTATACAGGGAAGATTTGAGATTCGGCAGCGTGATTCTTAAGAAACACTGCCATTCACCCGCCCCGTCTACTCTCGCGGCCTCATAAATGCTCTCCGAAATCCCGGAGAGCCCCGCCATCCACAAAATGATGTCATAACCCAGGTTTCTCCAGATATAGCTGGCCACCAGTATCCAGAATGCTTTCCCGGTATTCATCCAGTCGCTCCCCTCCATACCAAGCCGCCCCATCCACTGGTTCGCCAGACCCTGGGAATGGAACAAAAGCCGCCACAGCAGAGCCACAGAGACTGCCGGCAATGCCATCGGCATCAGGAACGCACTCTTTATAATCCCTCCATATTTACTTCCAGACAGAAGGATCGCACACAGCAGGGATGCCAAAATCAATATAGGAATGCAGACCAGCGTAAACCGAAGCGTATTCTTTAATGCCAGTAAAAACGCCATATTCCCAAGCACATTCCTGTAGTTATTAAGCCCCGCAAACTGTTCATCCACCGCCCCGGTAAAGGAGCGGCGAAATACATCCAGATAGGGCAGGAGATATAAAACAGATACTCCAAGAAAGCTCGGCAGAATCCACAGCAGACCCCTCAAATCCTTCCTGCCCCTGGTTTTCATTTTCTGATTCATCATCACAGCCTCACCGAAACTCTCTATTCCGCCAGATAAAGATTCACCTTCTGTGCAACCGCGGCTGCCGCTTCCTTTGGATCCGTTTCTCCACCCAGCACCTTCTCCCCCTGCTCCAATACCGCTTCCTTGATCACTTCATCCTGCAGTGCGGGCGTTTTCAGTGATTCTGCCAGTCCCATGAGCCTCTGTATCTCTTCCTCCGTCCTTGGGGCCAGTTCAAAACGGATTCCTTCCTCCAAGTCCACCCAGGATGTATTTCCCTCGTACTGATGTCCGTCAATGGTGCTTCGAAATGCTTCCTTTTGCACCGGCAAACCGCTGCCCTGCGAAATCTTCTGCATTTCCTCGCTGAAGAGGTATTTCACAAACTGTTCCGCTGCCTCCGGCTGGCTGCCTTTACTGCTGATTCCCACAGTCACAGACGGTACGAATACATGCTCTGCCTGCCCCGGCATGCAGCCAAAGTCCCCGCCATCCAGATGTTCTGTTACTGCAAGGAGAAACTTATAGTCCGGATTGGCGCCAAACAGCCCCGCACTGATCTTCCAGGTTCCTGCAAGCAGCCGGAAGTCCCCCTGCATGATGTCTGTGCCGGGCAGTGCGGAATCTTCCTTTTCTTCTGCGCCCTCCGGCGGGTCTCCATAGGCCCTTTTTAATCCTTCAAAAAATTCCTGAACCTTTGATTCATCCAGAGTCTTATCTTCTTTTTTCCATGCCGCGCTGCTGCTGTACCAAAACCTGGAAATCACCTCTCCCGGCTCCATATTCTCCAATGCACCCACCCGTTTTGTAAAAGTATCAAAATCCTCACCGGGTACATAATATGCACTGCCAGCCTGAACCATAGGGATTAGAAACCTTGTAGGCACCGCGCATAATTCTTCTTTATTTCTGTATGCGTTCCGCACATCTTCAAAATATTCCTCCTTATTTTCCTCAATCACAGAGGACAAATCCCTCAATATGCCTTTTTCCGCATAGGTTTCAACCGGCATCCCGTCCAGGACCAGCACATCAGGACCTTTTCCCGCCATAATTTCCGTAGTCAGAGTCTTTAATGCGTCCGAAACAGTCATGCCGTTTTCTCCTGACAGTGCAGCCTCATAGTGAACATATACATCTGCATGCTCTTTCTGAAAACCGCCGACGGCCTGCCGTATCGAATTGTCCTCATACAAAGAATATACCTTCAATTCCTTATCAGGCTTTGCGGGCGTATCTTCGGAATATGCAAATTTTAATATTCCCGCCCTTGATCCTGCTTCTTCATTGCCATCGCTCTTTGCCGCCAACAGGTTCCGTTCATCCAGCATAAGCAGCGAACCCACATCCACAGAAAAACTGCCCAGAGAATTCAGCTCTCCGTCTATAAGCTGTTCCACAACGCTTCCCCCGAATCGGTAATGGTACATCCCCTGTTCTGTGACATAATAAATGCTTTCTCCAGCGTCCAATGTATCAGCTGCACGTATCATGCCGCTCTCTGTAAATCCGTTCTGCATCGCTTCTCCAGGACTTTGCTGTTCCCCAGTCTCGCTGTCATACAGAAGCACCTCTGAAATGCTCTGGAAAAGCAGCATTTTCCCCATTGCAAATGCAACGTACATATTTTCGGAGTTTCCAAACTCAAATGTCCGTACTACGCTGCCGTCTGCTACGTTTACCAGATAAAAGATCCCCTGATCGTCACAAATCAGAAGCCGGTCATTTCCCACAAACAAAATCTGCCTGACCAGGTTTACATAGAGCTCCTCCGCCTGCGGAAGTTCAAAAGGAATCCGGCCAAATGCCCCGTCCGGTTCCATAAGATAGAAAATCTCTTTCATGTCGGCATCCGACCCTTCATCATATACACATGCAACCTGGCCTCCTGACGATACAGCCGTATCCCGGACGTCATCCTGGAGCTCTTCCGGAAAATCGTATACCTTCTCCCATGATATACCCAAGTCCTTTGTCTCCCACACGCTTTCCCTGTCTTCACTGCATCCGGCTACCCGTATGGAGCCGTCTTCCAGCTTTTTCATATCATAGATAGAAGAAAATTCTGCCGGAAGGGACAGTTCTTCTTCCATATAGCGCCCCATTGCCCGGCCTCCGCTGTCATCCCCGCCGGCGCCGTCCGAACTTCCTGATGTTCCCTTTTTTTCACATCCGGCAAGGCTTGTAAACACCAATGCCGCCGAAAGTAAAATACATATCATTCTGTGAAATCCCTTATATTTCATCTGCTTTCCCTCCAATCATCTGTAACCACTTGCGTAGCAAGTGATTGCCTGCTTGCCCACCATCTGCGAAGCAGATTCTAAATGCGGGCAATTCCCGTATCGTTTTTTCATACGATACTTTACACTACCCATTTCGGTTCTGAAAGCAGAATATCATACTTTTCTCTAATCACCCTCTAAAACACCATTTATTTTTTAGAGATTTTTTAGAGTGATTGAAATGGGCTATTGACTTTAAACTCCTAAAACTACTAAAATGATGTAGCGGAACAAATCATGAAATCACATTTAAACTGCACCCTAAAAGGCAGATGATACAAAGAGCACAATATAATATGGAACGTATTCTGATTATCGAAGATGAAAAAGATGTCAATCAGCTATTGGCACAGAATCTGCAAAAGAATGGATATGAAACCGTATCCGTCTGGAATGGGCCTGACGGTATCAGGCAGTTACAAAACCAGCACTTTGACATGGTACTGCTGGATCTGATGCTTCTTATTGGGACAGTTGGATATCTGAAATTTCAAAAAACAGAATTAAAATAATGGAGGAAATGATGATGCCTGCAGTTCTTATCATCAGTGTGTTATGGATCATTTTTACTATTTATTTTATAGGTTTGAAATTGCAGCTACGAGGCCTTAGACGTCAGCTGGAATCTCGAATCAGTGTCCCTGTCAAAAAGCCGCTTGCGCTGGAAATGCAGGATAACGACCTGAAGGCAATGACTGCAGCTTTAAATCAGATATTCAGACAGGACGAGGAGTTCCGACAGCTTCAAAAAAGGAATGAAAACGAATATAAAGATTTGATTACCAATATTTCCCACGATCTTCGGACTCCTCTGACCGTCCTGAAAGGATATCTGCAGCTATTGGAGTGCTGTGAGATTGATGATGCAGGCAAAAATTATCTGTCCGTCTGTTTCCGGCATACGGACGAATTAGAACAGCGGATCAGGCAGTTTTTTGAATACTCCTATTTGATGAATCAGGAGCAGGAGCCGCAGCTGAAAATATTAAATGTAACCAACCTGATTGCCAACATTATGACAGATTTTATACCCATGTTCGAGGAAAAGGGTCTCACAATGCGCTTAAGCCCCGGTGCCATCTACAAAGGCCTGGCGGAGGAAGAACTGTTTAAGCGGGTGATGCAGAATCTCCTGAAAAACTGTCTGCAGTATTCTGTTGGAGAAGTTGTGGTTTCCATCACAAAAGATACAGATATGCCTGTGCGTCTCCCACATAACCATGCACCAGGAGACTTCATCTGCATCTGTGTCCAAAATCCAATTGCCGAAGATTCAAGGCTGGATCCTTACAAAGTATTCCAACGGTTTTATGTGGAACGCCAAGAACGCAACCAGTCTACCGGCCTGGGATTGTCCATCGTAAAACTCCTCGTAGAAAAAATGCAGGGGGAAGTATTTGCCATACGTGATGAAAATCTGCTTCATATTGGATTTTATCTTAGAATCGGTTTCTGAAATAGACCAATCCCTTTCTCCTTGTAACTGGTAAATCGTATTACCTCGCTTCAAAGGGAAGCCTGCCAAGAAAAATGATTGCCGTACCACTTCCCAGTAATAACGGAACTTGATATACACATACGAGACCGCCGCATATGGCAATGAAGGTTCTTGCCCAAGATTAGGCATGAACCGCAAAACCTAGCGGCGGTCTTTACATTTCACTGATATTTCATGTTATTACTTGTTTTTTGAGGCATTTTCTGAACAGTCTCTCCATTGCTCCATACTCACAGAGGAAAGACTCCCTGCTCGCCTCCAGCATTTCATCCTTGTCCGCATTCACGAAATTTATCACATATCCATTATGCAGCGCCAGGCAGCGGATGAATTCCCTCTGGCTCCAGCCGTTGCCTTCCCGGAACGGATGCAGGGCATTGATTTCTGAAAAATAATATGCCAACCGGATGGCAAAGCCATCCTCTTCCAGCCCATGCAGATAATTCTCCGCTTTCAGCTTCCCAAAAATCTCCTCCGCCTGCCCGGAAAGAAACATGGCATTGCAGAACATATTCCCCTTTGCAATATCAACTTTCCGAAGCTCCCCCGCCCAGTCATACACATCCTGAAATATATAGGCATGGACCGCCTGCAGGTGTTTCAGGTCAAAAGTACCCCTCACAGGCTTATCCAGCAATTCCAGAATCCGCAGCATGGTCAGTTTCCGTTCCATTTCATGGAGCTGTTCCATGTCACGTATCCCCATTTTGTTTTTCAGGACGTTAGAGCCGGGGTAGCAGTATAACTCATCCGGCATACGCTACTTTGCACCTCCCAGAATTTCCCGGCGCAGGTCATCACCCGAAACATCACCATTCTTATAAGCATACAGCATCCGGACATCCTCTTTTGTCAGATCCATGTTTTCAAACGCCATTGTCGCCCTCACTTCGTCTACCGCCTCTTCTGCCGAATACACAGGACGGCCCATCTTTACCTCAAACGGAATCCCTTCCGTGATAATTATCTGCTTGATGAGCATATTTACAACTGCTGACAGGTTCGTCCCCAGCTTTTCCAGTATCGCGGATGCCTTTTCCTTATCCTCTGCAGAAGTCCGCACCTGCAGTAATGATGTGTTTGCCATAATCATCCCTCCTACAGCCATTATACAACATTGTCATTACATTGTAAAGTAGAAAAAGCTTCGGGTGCTCTCCACGCCCCACACTGACAACAATTTCAAATAATATCCATCCGTTTCTTATTCCTGCCCGTATACAGACATGAAGCAAAAAAGGCAGGCATCTGTGGTTTCCTGAATAAAAATATCAGTCCGGATATTACAGCTGATCAGTGACGAGAGGGTCCCCCCAACTATTTTGATTTTTGTTTCTTCAAAAGCATACCACATACAATTACTGCCGTAAAAAAGACAAGGATTAGATACCACAGATTCTCAAAGCAAAAACCATTATCCAGCATCAATCGGTATCCCCAGGAAGCGGGGAAAAAACGCCCTGTCGCTTCAAGAAAAACAGGTAACAAATCAATGGGAAACATAATTCCTGAAAGCATAATTGAGGGCAGAAACACTAACTGCGCTATCATCGTCAATTTCGCTTGATTTTTTATAATCAATCCTAAAATACTTCCAATGCTTAATGACACAATAATGTATATGGCAAGTGCAAAAAAGAAAATCGGAAGTTGTGCTGGTAAAACTGCTTCAAATAGCACGGGAGCCAGCAGCACTATCACAGCACAGGAAATCATCAAATGTATAAATGCGGAAAGAAACATTGTAACAAGACCTAAATAGACAGGCACTCCGTTTGCTTTATAAACTTTGTTTATATCGCTTCCATATGTTTCAATCAGCGATGGTGGCAATCCAATAAACGCCCCCATTGAAATACTCATTACAACCATAGATTGGATGAGCGTACATCTCATATCGGGCATAACAGAAGTGAAAATACCGCCCATAAGAAGAAAAAATATAAGCGGAATGACATAGCAGGTGACTAACAAGGATTTGCTTCGTATATCCAATTTCCACTGTAACGCAACGCCGTATAAAAACCCACTCATTCTGATCCCCTCCTTGTCATTTCCATAAAATGCTGTTCCAGTGTGCCACGGTCAACTTTAATATCTATCACATGGGTTCCCTTTTCTTTCAACTCACCAAGCAGAGCAATCAAACTATCTTCTATATTGTCCGTTTCAAAAGTCCTCTCCCCTTGCTGTGTTTTGATATGGATAAAATATTTTTTCCCAACCTTGTCTGTAAGTTCCGAAGCTGTGCCGCAAAAAACAATATTTCCGTGATTTAAAATGGCAATACGGTCACATAAGGCTTCTACCTCCGCCATATCATGGCTTGCCAAAACAATTGTTTTTCCTTGTGATTTGAGCTTTCGGATTTGCTCATGAAGTGAAAGTCTGCCCAGGGCATCTAGCCCCGCGGTCGGCTCATCGAGGAAAATAATATCTGGATTGCTGATAAGCGCAAGGGCAAGATGCAGACGCCTTTTTTGCCCTGTGGACAGCCTGGCATATTGCTTTTTCTCAATTTCTTTGATACCAAGAGTATGAAGCATAGAGTAGTCAATCTCTGTCCTATTCCATTTTGCAAACAGCTTTATAGCCTCCATAGGTTTGATGTGAACGGGCAAAGATGATGATTGCAGCTGGATACCCATTTTCCCATTTACGATAATTGTACCGCTGTCATATTTCTTCAAACCCTCGATACATTCCAGAGATGTCGTTTTTCCTGCTCCATTTACGCCAAGCAGAGAAAATACTTCTCCTTTTTCAATTTGAAAATTAAGTCCCTTAAGAACAATATGGCTGCCATAGCTTTTCCTTAACTCACTAACTTGTATTGCACTGTTCATCATTCCACCTCCTCAAACGGATTTACTCCGAGTTTTGAAAAGTAAACTTGCAAAGCTGGCTCTAAATAGTCGTTTACAATTTTTTGTCTTTCTTCCCAGGCATTTGCAGCAGTATCAATATTTCCTATTTCCATCAATTTCGGCAGCATACTCATATCGCCATTTGTAAATTCCATAATCAGGCCCCAATATTCTTTTACAATCTGCTGACACTTTTCACTTTCGGGGAGTACATTTTCCTTTTGCAATTGTACAATTTCATCGCTCAAACGATTAAATCTGTCCATAAAATCTAAACCACTTTCTCTGTCGAATTGATTACGTATATGGTCAAGCATATCGTCATCGAAACGCTTAATAAGATAGTAAGAGTCATTTTTTATTTGCAGATTGACAATAATATCTGCATATTTCTTAAAATTAACTGTCCGCATTTGTAACACTTCTGTTTTTAACTGTTCGATTGCTGTCAAAGAAGCTGTTAGCTGTTCTATTTTCTCTCGTATGCTATCTGCCTGTTTGGTAAGGGCAGTTGCTACATCAATCGGTGTTTCTAAAGGAATTAAGCGTTGCTTTATATCATTCAAAGAAAATCCTAATGATTTCAAGGACAAAATCTGATGAAGTATAACTAAATCTTTATCCGTATAAAGCCTGCGCCCGCCCTCACTTTCTGCTGATGGAGAGAGTAATCCCTCTTTGTCGTAATATTGCAAAGTTCGGACAGTTGTTCCTACTTTCTTCGCAGCTTCTCCAACTGTCATATATCCGTCTGGAATTGCCCTGCATTTTGACATAGTCCTTTACCTCCTAAAACGTATTATAAATCATTACGCAGCGTAACAAGCAAGACATTTTTGGGAAATTTTTAGGCGGCAAGATTCTTCTGCCGCCTTTCGTACTTATGCAAAAATAATTTCTGATACCTCTCTTACTGAACAAAATTGATAAACAGGGCAAGAACGACAATCCCCGCCATCATCAGAATCCACAGGACACTAACCGCCGTAGAAATGATATTTACGGTACTGCGGCTTTCTTTGTTTCGTACACAGACCACCGACAGAAGCAGCCCCAGCAAGACAAAAACAATATTTGAGCCAGCCCATACGGTACGCACCCCATCCGACAGGGTAATTTTTAAAAAAGCAGGAATCAGCGCTGCTGCAGGCAGGACACTCACAATGAGCGCTACCATGCTTAAAGATTTCATTTTCTTCTTTTCCATAGTTTTTTACCTCATTTCTTTTTTTCCAAATTGTGTGACTGCCAGGGCGAATACCAGGCCAAACATCAATATCGCACAGGGCAGGAACGGAAAATACGAAAACGCAGTATCGGAGGATTCTGCTGTAAAGTCGTGAAGTGAGCAGGACACCAGATAACCGCTGTAACAATACGGGTATGCAATCCAAAGCGGCGTATTGGCTGCCAGAACGCCGGGAATTACAAGAAGCAGGTTCATTCCCACGGAAAGGAGCGGTTTTTCAAACAATACGGTAATTGCCCACATCATCGCTACACAGGGCAGCATGGTAAGGAATAAGCCGACACACCATTTCAGTAAATAAAAAACGGGCAATGTTTCCGTGATCCCCATCGTGTGCGTGGCGAACAGCCCTGCTGTTACGAATACAGCAAGGAATACAACCATTTCCATGAACAGGTAAAACACCAGCACGCAAAATTTGGCAATAGAAAGCATATGCCGGCTGACCGGTAAGGCCAGCATTTTCAGGATGCCATTGTTTCCCGTTTCCCGTCCTGCAATCATCACACAGACCACGATCATGCTGAACGGAAACAGATAGTAAGCGTAAACTAAAGCGCTTTGAATAAACATGGCAGGCCACGCATTTGTATACTCCGGTGTGAAATAACTGCTCAGATTCGCAATCCCGGAAGCGACCACCAACAGCGGGGCAATAAAGATCAGGGGCACGATTTTGGATCGTTTCACTTTCATAAACTCGATTTTGAGTAATTCCAAAAAACTCATTTCAGTCATCCTCCTATTCATAACGAAGATTTTTTGCCATCCATAGGCCGATGGCAAGAAACAAAAGTGTTTCAATCAGAGAAGCAATGATAACGGTTCCATCCGGCTGTGCGCTCATTGCAACCGCCGGTTTCAGCATCACAACAAAAGGGTGTGCCATCAGAATAGCCATATCCGAATTTGCCAGCGCCATACCGCTTAAAAATCCCGCGACACCGACGCCGAGGGGAACCCACATGTTTTCAAACCGTGAAGAAATCAGCAGCATAAAGGCCAGTACCGGCATAGCGGTAATAAACGAATATGCCGTAAAGCGGATGACCGTCATCATTTCAAATGAGCCCTGCGGCAGGTCTGTCAGCCCGATTTTGGCAAGCGCAAGATTTTGCAGAATTATCGCTGCCAAAAGCATAAAGGTCAGGATCAGAAATTTGCAAAGGTACATCCCCGTAACGCTCACAGGCAGCATATACATTTTTTTGACTGCGTTTCCCTTAAACTCCATGTTGTAAGCCATGCAGGAAGCGACTACGATCCCAAACATATTCAGAACCACAATCATGCCATAAAGCTGTGTCAGCAGAACATCCATAGGAGCCAGCGGCAGGTTCAAAAGCGTATCTTTCCGCACAATAAAGTTGACAAATGCGTATGCAGCTCCTAAAATGCCTACGGCCAGCAATACGGAGATGACGCCGGTTCTTTTCTCTTTCCGAAGTTCGATCCCAAGTGCGTTCATAAGTCTGCCCTCTGCTTTCTGACGGAGTTATCCTTTTCCACCATAGAGAGAAACATATCTTCCAGATTATCCGCTGCAAATCCAGAATGCAAAGCTCTCTGACGCAGATCGTCTAAACTGCCCTCAAACAGCAGCCGTCCATGATTGAGGATACCGATGTCATCTGCCATCAGCTCAATTTCTGACAGCATGTGAGACGAAATCAGAACCGTACAGTCATACAGGTCAGGCAGAGACTTTACCAGATTTCGGATTTCATGGATGCCGGAGGGGTCGAGGCCGTTCGTCGGTTCGTCCAGAATCAGGATCGGTGGCCTCCCCAACAGTGCTCCGGCAAGCCCCAGACGCTGTTTCATACCCAGCGAATATTTCTTTGCCAGCCGTCCGCCAAATTCGGTCAGGCCAACCAAATCCAATGCATCCTCAACGGCATCTTTCGGCAGCCCCAAAATTCTGCGGATGATGTCAAGATTTTCCCGGCCGGTCAGATTTGCATAAAAAGAAGGTGATTCAATGAATGAACCAATCTCTTTGAGAATGGCAATCCGGTCATCCGGAAAGTGCTTTCCGTCAATGGTAAAGCTGCCCTTTGTGGGAGCGGTCAGTCCCAGCAGCATTTTCATAGTCGTAGATTTTCCGGCGCCGTTAGGACCTAAGAAACCATAAATACTGCCTTTTTGAATGTGAAGCGAAACATTGTTGACGGAAGTAAAGTTTTTGTATTTTTTCGTCAACTGTTCTGTTGTAATAATGTAGTCCATACAAACATCTCCTTTCGATATTTCTATGGTACAACATCAATCTGACATCTACGCTCCCACGTCCTTACTTTTACCTTACTTTTTCCGAGGATCGTTCACAAGGCAGACATGCTATGCTATAATCAGGCTGACAAAGTCAATTTGCCGGAGGAATAATCATGAGTAGTAAATGAGAAGAAAAGCAAGTAAATTCTACTTGTCGGGGAGGTGCCGCGATGGACAATACATTTTTACACAGCAAGAAGCTCCTGCTGGTTGACGATGAGCCGGAGCTTTTGAAAATGATAACAGCTATATTAACAGATGAGGGCTTTCAGTATCTTGTTACTGCCCCCAATATGAAAGAGGGAATTGCCGCCGCCAAAGCGGAAAAGCCTGATCTTGCGATTCTGGATGTGATGCTCCCGGACGGTGACGGGTTTTCCCTGATGAGACAGATACGCACATGGACGGACATTCCCATCATTTTTCTGACAGCCCGTGACGAGGCAGCAGACAAGCTGGCAGGCCTTGGCCTTGGAGCCGATGATTATATCGCGAAGCCCTTTCTTCCCCAGGAATTTTTACTGCGGATCTACGCAGTTTTGCGCCGTTGCTACAAGGAGGACGAGCCAATTTTGAAGCTTCATAGCTGTACGGTGGATTTCAGCCGGGCCGAAGTAGACAATGGCAGTGAGGTACTTCCTTTGACGGCGATGGAGCATAAGCTGCTGGAAACCCTTGCGAAGAATGAGGGACGCATTGTGACTGTGGACACGCTCTGCGAAGCCCTGTGGGGCGACAATCCTTTTGGCTATGAAAACAGCCTGAACGCCCATGTGCGCCGCATTCGGGGGAAGATAGAGGCAGATCCGTCAAAGCCGGTTTCCCTGCTGACGGTTAAGGGGCTGGGCTATAAGCTGCTGGCGAGGAAATAACCGATGAAAGCATTTGGAAAATATATATCAAAGTATCTCCTTTCCTTTTTTGCCTTTGTTCTGATCCTTTTACTTGTCAACATCCTGGCGTTTTCTCTGACATTTGGGGGGATTGTATTCCAGGAATACGGCGCGGCGTCCCCTGCAAATATGCTGGAGAGAGTGGCCGCTGATCTGTCTGTTTCCGGCATATCAGAAGAAACGGTGCAGGAACTGAACCGTAACCAAATCTGGGCCATGTATCTGGATGAGGGCGGGAGCTGTGACTGGTCGGTGTCTTTGCCGGAGGAAGTACCAACACAGTACAGAGCCCAGGATATCGCCGTATTCTCAAAAGGCTATCTTAAGGAGTATCCCGTTTTTGTGCGGAGTATGGAAGAGGGCCTGCTGGTACTGGGCTACCCGAAAGACAGCTTTATGAAACTGACGGGAAACTATCTTCCTATGCGGGCAGTCAGGATTTTTCCACTTTTCGTAACGGGCATCCTGGCGGCAGACATATTGCTTTTGTTCCTGGTCTACTATTTTTCCAAACGTAAGATTTCCAAAAACACGGAACCGATCATGACCTCGATTAAAACACTGTCTGCCGGCAGGCCCGTCAGCCTGTCTATTCACGGCGAGTTGTCGGAAATTGCTGACAGTGTGAATCAGGCATCCCAGGTATTAAGCAGGCAGAACCAGGCCCGCGCCAACTGGATCAGCGGTGTTTCCCATGATATACGCACCCCGCTTTCTATGATTATGGGTTATGCTGAGCGGATTGCCCGCGACCATGCAGCCAGCGGAAATATTCAGCAGGAGGCAGAGATTATCCGGGCACAGAGCGCAAAAATCAAAGACCTGGTACAGGACTTGAATCTGGTATCACAGTTGGAATACGATATGCAGCCGCTCACAAAGGCTCCGGTACGCCCCTCCAGACTGCTGCGCTCATATGCGGTGGAATTGCTCAATGCCGGTATCCCTGAAAAATATTCGTTAGAAACGGAAATTTCCAAAGATGCTGAAACTGCGGTCATAGAATGTGACGCGCGGCTGATCTCACGGGCAGTTGGCAATCTGGTACAGAACAGTATCCGTCACAACCCGCAGGGTTGTACCATCAGCTTGCGGCTTGCCTGCTCTGACACGGCTATTTTTCTCACCGTTGCCGACAATGGCGTAGGCCTGTCCGTCGAAAAGCTGCGGGAACTGGAAGAAAAACCGCACTATATGGAGAGTACCGACGAACGGCTGGACTTGCGGCATGGGCTTGGGCTATTGCTGGTAAGGCAGATTGTGGAGGCGCACGGCGGGACAATGAAAATGGAAAGTACGCCGCAGAATGGATATAAAACAATTTTGGCATTTCAAAAGCTGCTTTCCTGAAAGGAAAAGACAAGGCTCCGATTCGCACCTTGTCTTTTCCTTTCTCTTTACTCCAATTCGTTTTTATCTCCCTTAAGTCTGCCATTATATTCTTCCAGTGTGATATTTTTTTCTGTCATTTCTTTTGCTGCCTCCTGCCCCACATAACGATAATGCCAGGGTTCATAGATTATCCCTGTTACATCTGCCTTTTCAGGAGGATACCGCAGTACAAACCCATATTTCCAGCTGTTAGCGGCAAGCCACTTCGCTTCCTCTGTATCTGCCTGCTTCTCATTCAGTTCCACATACTTCGCGGATGTAATGTCCAGCGCAAGCCCGGTGGCATGCTCACTCGTTCCCGGAAACGCCACGGATTTTTTTGTTTCTTCATATGCGTCCAGCGGTCCATACCCCTGAGAAAGCCGGTCTGCCATGCTGCTGTCGAAAATCTCCCTTTGCTTCTCATAATCCCGATATGCAGAACAGACATACAGGCTCATTCCCGCACCAGCCGCATCTTCCAGCATTTTTGCCGCCGCATCCAGAATCCGGGCATCCACATAACGGTCTTTCACAACTTCCGCAAGTTCCGGTTTCCATCCTTCATCCAAAGGATGGGATTCATTGACCAGCACCAGTCTCCAGTCATCCTTTTTAGACGGATAAGTATCCGTATTTAAGCCGACTGTCGCCGCATTTCCATGAAATGAAGCCTGTCTGGAAACTTCTTTATTTTTTTTCGCAGCATTTCCGGCTTCATTTCTTTTTTCCTTCCATGCATTTCCGATGATAAAAGCCAAAGCTCCAAGCAGTAATCCGCATACCAGTCCTGCTAAAAAACCAATAAACAACACTTTCTTTAATTTACGTCCATGATTTCTCTGCCTTCTGCTGTGTAAATCTGTTCCCATATTTTCCTCCTTGGTACTGTCACAATATCCGGACAATATTATACCTTACTAATCTCTAAACTGAAAAAGCTTTTTTAGAGGTTTCTTAGAGGTTTCTGTGATATAATCAGTAATATCCAGGCTGCATTGACAGAATACAAAACGAAAGGCAGGGCTACTTCATGCGAATTTTAATTATAGAAGACGACAAATCACTGGCAGAGACCCTGCGCTTCCAGTTGGAACGGGAACATTTTGAGACAGATATCTGCCATGACGGTGTGGATGGCCTACACTTTATTGAGCAGCAGGCGCATGACCTGATCCTGCTGGACCGGATGATTCCCGTATTGGACGGAATCTCCGTCTTAAAAATCACACGGGAAAAGGACATCTATACACCCATTATTTTTATAACTGCCATGGGAGCATTGCAAGACAAAGTCACCGGCCTTGAATGCGGAGCGGACGATTACCTTGTAAAACCCTTTGATTTCGAGGAGCTCCTTGCCAGAATACACAGCATTTTACGGCGCCCTGCCAGGTGGGAGGGCGACAAACCTTTAAAATTGGGGGATATTTCTTTTGATGTGAAGCAGAAGGTTTTATACTGTAATAAAAATTCCTGCTCTCTTTCGGCAAGAGAGGGAAATTTACTGGAAATATTTCTTCGCAACCCCGGCATGACGATTCCCCGCGCCTCCCTTCTTTCCAGAGTATGGGGACCGGACGCTTCCGTGGAGGATGGGAATCTGGATAACTATATTTATCTCCTGCGTCGCCGGCTGAAAGGAGTGAGAAGCACCCTGCAGCTTAAAACGGTGCGGGGTATCGGATATCGTCTGGAGGTGCCTTATGTTTAAACGGCTTCATATCCGGCTGACCCTCTTCTGCACCTTTATAAGCGGCCTGATCCTGCTTCTGATGTCCTTAATCTGCATCTCTTTTTCTGAAGCAGAGGCCAGGGAAAGCTATTTTTCTAATTTTGAATTGAAAGCTGCTATGCTGATCCACCAGATCGAGAGCCAGTCTGTGCTTTCTCTTGAATGGTTCTCACAGCTAAAAGCAGATACAAAGTTCGAGATGGACATTCAGGATAACGGGACAAAACTGATATTCGAAGACCTGTCACCTCAACGGCTGGATCCCAGAATATTTGCTTTGGCAAGAAAGACAGCCCGGGACGAATACGGACTTACGGAAGAGTCCATCACCTCAGACACAAAACTTTCTTCCAATGCTTCTTTTGAACTGCATACAGGCGGAAAGAAATACTATGCCTGTATCGCACTGATCCCGAAAAACAGCCATATACTGAATACCGCTGTTCTGCAGCCTTTAACGGAATTATCCCATTCCACAAACGTAAGCCGGGTTTTATTTGCCGGTGCGGATGTTTTGGGGATTATCTTACTTGGGATATTTTTCTGGTTCTACACATGGCACATGATCCGCCCCTTAATCATAAACCGCCAGAAGCAGACAGAATTTATAGCAGCAGCCTCACATGAGCTGCGTTCACCTCTGGCACTTATGCTCTCCTGCCTTTCCTCCATGAGTAAAGCCTCTGCTGATGAGGCAGAACATTTCTCTGAAATGATTATGCAGGAAGGGAAACGAATGGGACGGCTGATCGATGACATGCTGACATTATCCAGTTCAGACAGTACACATTTCCCCATAAATAAAACAAACGTAGAACTGGATACCCTGGTACTGTCGGCCTATGAAAAGTTTGAGCCTCTGGCACTGAAAAAAAATATTTCTCTTGATTTCATCCTGCCGGATACATTGTCCACCCCTTATTCCTGTGACAGGGAGCGTATCGAACAGGTGCTGTCTATCCTGCTGGATAACGCCTTAAGCTATACTCCGGAAAATGGCCGGGTCTGCCTTTCCCTTTCAGAAACTTCCGGCAGGATTACCATTCGTGTCGCAGATAATGGGATCGGTATTCCTGATTCAGAGAAAGAGTCAATATTTGAGCGTTTTTATCGCTGTGACAAGGCGCACAAAGACAAGAAGCATTTCGGTCTTGGGCTTTGTATCGCACAAGAAATCGTCCATATGCACAAAGGGAAAATCCGGGTGGAAGATACACCGGGAGGCGGTACAACCTTTGTGGTTATGTTAAGTTAATACAGTCAAAACCATTTCACAAAAAAAGAGACCATATTTACAGAACTGTATCATTCCGTAAATATGGTCTCCTTTTTCACAACTTTTTCAATTTACCTATTACTGACTTATATGCGGTGTCAATGTATTCCATCCGTTCCACACCTCATGAGTACTTTCAAAATCCTCCTTTTTCACAGCTACTGCGCCTTCTCTCCATTGAGGGCATAAATCCATTTCTATATCTGTCAGTAACGCCGAACCTGTAAGAAAATGCTGGCATTTTTCGGGATATTCTCTTCCAAATCTCCAGCTTATTACCCCGTCACTAAAGCTGCTCCCTTCTACAAATAAGCGGGTCTTTTTATCCGCATGGATTAACAGCCTTCCGCTTAATATACATGGTCCAAGGATATACTTCTGACCATCCATGCCGCATACACATCTTCCTATATCATCCATAAACCTTCTTCTCACTTTCCGACAAGGATTGCCGACATTCATCTCCTGTATGGTTTACTGCCTGGCATATTTCCAGAACCAGTAAGAATCCATATTTTCCGTAGCCGGAACCCTTGCCTGTCTCATTTTTTCAAATTCTGCTTCCAAATCCTTTAAATATCCACATTTAAGCACGCTGAAACAAATCTGTTCTTCCACCATCTTTGCTTCTTCAAAAATATCCCGATGGCAGCAGTATACCTTGTACCAATGCTGTTTCCCGGCTTTCAGACATCCAATACAGTTTGCATGCTTTGATTCAAAGTACACCCTTGGCCTGGAAATACCTATTTCTTCTATATTATTGATCGTTCTCGGCCACTCCACTAAAGGATAGAGGGTATCATATCCCATGCTTTCCAAATGCCTGCGCCTTCTTGCAACACGGTGTATCTCATTTTCATCAAAACCATAGATAAGCACAATCTCTTCGGACATCTGGCCGTCATAAACCGGATAATTTTCTTCCAGCCACTGGTAAAATGGCTGTGTTTTTAAAAAATATGTACAAATTTCATGGCCTGAACGGAACTTTACTCTCCCATGCTCCAGACATAAAGAAAGCGGAGTCTTCTGCTCAAACCCTTCGCAATTTGCGTAGGTTATCGGCAATTGAAGATACTCCGCTACCTGGTTCTTAAACTTTTTGATTTTTATTGACTCGACCTTCGAGCTAATATCATGATTTAGAAGAATAACGTTTTCATTTCCAAACCGTCTTACTGTTTCTACCGCTGCAAGAGCCGAACTATGCCCGCCGCTATAACATACAACATACTGCATCCCTTTTCTCCTGATATCTTATTCCTACATGGTGAATATCAAAAAGACGCATGGTTTACAGTCTCTGCTCCATGCGTCTTTATGTTGATATTTTAAGAAACTTTTTATACCAACTGAACAATCTCTTCTTCAAGTTCTTTTATATCACTTTCAAGCAATTCTGGAAAGTATAAACTCACCTCATCTATTGTAATTTTACCATCTCTCAACATCAGTATAGCCTTCTCTTTGGCTAAGTCATACTTTTCGCTTTTAATAAATGATCTCATAATCTGTTCTTCATCAAACAAACTCATCATAATCGTCACAACCTCCTTTTCCTTTTTAAGCAGATAATCCCTTAAAACATTTCTGTCCTTGCATATACGGATTGTTTCCGTAACTGCCTTCCTTGTCATACCGTGCATTTTTGTCTGCTCATTAAAGACTTTACAGAAAATAATATACTGATTAATGATATCGTCCTCATTGCTTTCATAGATAACCTTTGCTTTTACTTCAATGTCAATATCTGCGCCTTCAAAAAATTCTTTTGATAAAGATATTCTATCAGGCTTTCGTCCTTTATTGCCCGTAAATATCACATAAAGCTCCGGCTTCGGCATTTTTACTTTTTTGCTTTTATAGTAGTTTTGGCTGGTACGTTGGAAATATTCGTGATAGCTTTGCGCCAGATATAGCAAAACTCTTACTAAAATATTCATTGTCCATGTGGACTGTTATAAAAGGTAAATAGTTATGTAAATACAGGCTCTGTTTCTTAAAAAACAGGGCTTTTTCTTATGTCTTATCATAGCATAACTAATTCTCTAACTCAATAGATTTATCCATGCTCCATCGATGCGTAAAAGCCTCAACCTTTTATTATGTGTCTTTAAATTTTTCAAAAACAGACTCGAATTTCTTCCTATTTTACTATATCTTTAGCATGAAGGAAAGATATTTGGTTCCTGCCAAAGAAAGGAGATAAATATGTTGAAAAATGATTTAGAGCCTCTATCGGAAGCCCTTTTAGATAGGATGACAGACGATGGCTATAGCCAACAGATACTTGGAAAAAGCCGGTGGGTCTTAGGACTGTTCTGCCAGTACTGCAAAAGGAAAGGAATTGAATCCATTTCACTTTCCAACGCAGCTGATTTTGTAGGAGAGCATTTTGATTTTGACCTGTATAACCCCTCTATTCCCATACAGTACGCAATCAGGTATCCGCTCCTGACATTATTTGAATTTGATAAAAACGGAACATATGCCAAGACTCATAATAAGCCGAACAGCGTAGAAATCCCCAGGAATTATGATGCGCTTTTCCAGGAGTATAGGATGTATATTGAGGGATTGGAACTTAAAAGAAGCTCCCGGTTTAAACGCATCCTGACATTCGCAAAGTTTATCCATTATCTTGACGGTATTGGAATAACAGAAATTCATGGAGCCGAAAGAAAAAATGTATATGACTTTATAGAAAGCCTGGACGGGTATGCACCAAAAACTCTACAGGGGCACAAAGTCATCCTGCGCATGATCCTGGACTGGCTTCATGAAGAAGGATACATCCATTTTTCAGGCTGGGATGCACTGCCGGTGATTCATGACGAAACACGGCGCAAGCTCATGTCGTATTATTCAAAAGAAGAAATTGGTCAGATTCTTTCTTCCATTGATACGGACAGCAGGTCTGGGAAGTTTGCATACTGCGCAGTATGTTTTTTTGCTTATCTTGGTATGCGTGCCGGGGATGTCATCCGTCTCCGCTTTTCAGATATAGACTGGAACAGGGGCTCGATTCGGTTTAGCCAGCATAAGACTGGGAACCCGCAGATGCTCCCTCTTCTGGATGAAATCCGTTATCCACTTATTGACTATATTAAAAATGCACGTTATCAGAGCAGCGATACAGAACATATCTTTATTACCCTGCGTGCGCCCCATAAGGCCTATGCAAACGGAGGAGTCCTCTACAACGTTGTAGAAGCCTGTATTGAAAAGTCAGGCATTGACTCTGGAGGAAGACACCGGGGGCCGCACGCCTTAAGGCACAGCCTAGCAACAAACCTTATGTCCGGGGATGTCCCGGTCAGCGGGATATCAGATATCCTTGGGCATACCAGTACCCTGACTACAGAAATATATCTTACGATTGATGAGAAACATCTGAAAGAAGTCTCATTGGAGGTGCCAAATGCGTGATATAGATGATTTCAAATTTACCGGCCCATTTTCAAAAGAGATTCCCCTCTATGTGCAGTATAAACGTTCCTGTGGCTATAAAGTGGCAGAAACCGACCTTTATCGGTTGCGGGAGATGGACAGGCTCTTCAAGGAGATGGGCATATCAGAGCCTGTCATTACAAGGGAAATGTACGAAGTCTGGACAGCAGTAAAACCAGGTGAAAGAAAAGTGACTTCGTCCCGCAGGAGGAGCATACTATCTTCCTTTGGGAAATATCTGATATCTAATGGATACCAGGATGTTTATGTCGGGCATGACGACAGGCGTTCCTTCAACAGCGACTATATCCCTTATGTGTTTTCAAAGGAGGAAATCTCCCGCATGTTTGCCCTGCTGGATGAAAACTGTTCCAAAGCTCCCTGCTATGAAAACGAAGCATTCCGTGCAATGATGTCTATGTATTACTGCTGCGGTTTCAGAAAATCGGAAGTTGTTATGCTCAGGCTCTGCGATGTCGATTTCCAGACAGGGAAAGTGACCGTGCTGGATGGAAAAAACCGTGTGAGCAGGATTGTCCTTGCATCAGACACCCTTCTTTCACGAATGGGATCATTCTGTAGTAAATACCATTCACACTCCAGCCCTGATACATTCCTTTTCCACGGAACAAAACATAAAGACAAGCCTTTTTGCAGGGCTTCCCTTTATAAAATGTACCACAGCCTCCTGAAAAATGCCGGTATACCTGACAGGGAGGACGGAAGAGTGCACAGGCTGCATGATGTCAGGCATACCTTCTGTGTCTATGCACTTGAGCAGATGCAGGAAAAAGGGTTTGATACTTATACCTCTCTCCCGCTGCTGTCAGCTTATCTTGGCCATAAGCATATCCGGGAAACGGAATACTATCTCCGCCTGGTTGAAGACAGGCAGGAGAATGTCCTCGAAAAAACAGGGGAATACACACCGGGGTTATTCCCGGAGATTGGAGAAAAGAACCATGGGTAACACGTTTACTTACCATCTGACAAAATATTTTTCTGATTATCTTCCAAACCAGCTTGCTGCTTCCATCCATACCATCCGCTCGTACCGTGATACGTTTGTACAGCTTATGGAATTTTACAAGAAATCTTACCGTATTCCGCCAGAAAAGCTGGAATACAGTTCTTTTTCAGCACAGCGGATTGAAAAATTCCTCAAATGGCTGGAGGACACGCGTAAAATAAGCATCCGGACAAGAAACCAGCGGCTGGCAGCAATCCATGCTTTTTTCAGGTACCTGCAATACCGTGATCCGACAGGGTTCAGCCAGTGTGCCCAGGTGCTGTCCGTACCCTTTAAAAAAGCCCCTGCTGTTCCGGTAAGCTATATGACCCTTGAGGAAACCACTTTCCTGTTTTCCCTGCCAAACCAGAAAGATGACATGCAGCTTAGGGATCTGGCCGTCCTTGTCCTGCTTTATGAGAGCGGGGCAAGGGTGCAGGAATTAACAGACTTATGTCCGTGCCATATCCGTTTTGGAGCAACGAATACCATTACACTACACGGAAAAGGGAATAAAACAAGGCTGGTTCCAATCTGCGATAATGTTGCAAAGATCCTTAAAGTCTATATGAAGCGTTGCGGCAGGGATGTGCCTGACTGTCCCCTGTTTGTAAACCGTAAAGGCGAAAAGCTGACACGTGCCGGGACGCAGTATATCATTGATAAATATATAAATATGGGAAAGAAACAGAAACCGGATTATTTTAAAAGCAGGATTACGAACCACTCCTTCCGCCACAGTAAAGCCATGCATTTGTTGGAAGCGGGGGTCAACCTTGTCTATATTAGGGATCTGCTCGGCCATACATCTATACTGACTACAGAAATTTATGCAAGGACAAACCCTAAGATAAAAGAGGAGCAGCTTAAGAAAAACAGTACATCTATCAATGCAACAGCAAAATATGGTAAAAAAGAAAAGGAAGATTTGATTGATTGGTTGAAAAAGGCCTTATAGCATTGTAAAATGTTATGTAAAGAAACAGCCGTCGCAAACCCTTGATATTTCAGGCCTGAGATGGCTAACTTTACATAACTATTTACCTTATATAACAATCTTTATGTTATGCATAACATAAGGATTGAGCCTCTACCAGTATCATCAGCTTATTGCCCACAATAAAGCCTAAGTCATTATATAAATTGTCTGTCAGCACATTTTCTATGGTTACGTCAGTTAATGAATCTTCCGTAGCTGCGGTATCCTCTGGATGGAGTGTTTTATACAACTTTAACAGATAACTTTTATCTTGAAAGAGGTTCAGGAACACGCTGTTTTTTGCGGTGCGCTTTGCCATAATTTCCTGTACCTGCTTTGTCTCGTCCTGCATCCTATCACCTCAGTTCCTTAAAATCTGTAGCAATAATAAAATATTATTTACTCCTGCTACATCTCAATTATACAAAAAAACACTCATGTTTACAATAAAATTCCTGCGAATTCTCTATGTATTATATTTTTCCTTTCTTAAGCAGCTCACCCTGGTTATTTCCTTCATGTTCGTTCTGCAGACAGCACAGCTTCGCCAGTGCAACCTTCAATGCGATATCCGGCCGATAGGTGCCCCGTTTTATCAGGTTCACCATATCATCCAGAACATCCATCGCCTCACTGCACCTGTCAGCAGACATCCTTGGAACGAACGTGCGCCCGTTAACCCCTAATGCACTCAACGAACAATGGCACACCTCCATTTTATATGCCAGCCGGTAGCTTCGCAAAAGCAGCGACAGCACACCAATCACATTATTGGGCTGATTCTGCAGGATTAATTCCGCCTGCCGGAACACATCACTGTATTTTCCTTGCATAATAAGCTGTATCAGCAGGAAAATATTCTCCTGTTCCCGGTCCAGCACCGTATACTCCACGGTTTCCTTCGTAATCTCCTTCACAGCACACAGCCGTTTCAATGAATGAAGCACATCATACAGATTTGTTTCCTCTGAATCATAATTAATCAACTGCAGATACCGCTGATATGCCTCTGTAGTAATCTCACATCCGGCCTTTTTCACAAACTGCATGACCGTCTTCTCCAGAACATCCCGGGACAGCTTTTTGAAAACCTGGACTTCTTCTTTTTTGAACATCTTGTACACTTTGCTCCGCCTGTCAACTTCCTGGACAAAAATATAGGTGTCCGTAGTTTTCCCTTTTTCAGATACATATTTTACGAATTCCCCGCTCTCTTTCAAACTATTCGCGCGGTAAATCAGCACCTTCTTATCCCCGAATAACGCATGCTGACATAAGAAGTTCTGCTCTGCTTCCGTAAATTCACTCGTTTCCATAAGGTTAAACTCCGGTGTTTCCACTTCATCTATAATTTTTTTGCGAAACTTATCAATCAAGTATGGTTCTTCCCCATACACCAACCATTTAGGCATATTGCGTTCCTCCCATAATCTTCAGCTTTTCTTCAAATTCCTTGATAAACATACTCTTTCCTTTACATATCTCCGTTAAATACAGCCGTTCCTTTCCCCTCGTCATAGCCACATAAAGCAGTCTACGTTCTTCCTGGGGCTCGTTTTTTTCAAAATCATCTACTCCATAGACCAGCACCACCGGGAATTCCTTTCCTTTAGAGTCATGGGCTGTCAGTAATTGAATCCTCCCTTCCTGCCCGGTCTCGTAAAACAGCCTGGTATCATCCCGAAAACGTTTGACCGAAGAAAGGTATGTCCACATCTGACCTGCATTTCTTATATTCCGTTCCCGAAACTTTTCATCCAGTATCTCCAGCACCTCCTTATAATCGATCTGCTCATCACAAAATAATTCCATGGCACGCAGTATTGCCTGCCGGGCTGGCAGGACAAAGCATTTCGCGGCCCGGTATATTTTTGAAAAAGCCTGTAAAATACGGCTGTCAGAAGCTGTGACACTCAGATATCTCGTCTCCTCCTCTCCGGCAAGGGGATAAATCATCCCCCTCGCCAGGTAATCCTCGTAAAGTGTCCGTTTCGATTCTCCTTTTTCAGGTATTTCACCCAGCATATTCAACAGCCGGAACCAAACCATATCATCGGAAAAGTCACCAAGATAGATTGTCAGCAGATCTAAAATTGCTTGAAATGTAGAATCATTACAAAGATAATATTTCGGTTTATTGAACCCAAGCATTGTTTCATCCGGATGCGCTTCATTATATTGCCCTAGCATACTGCACATGCATTCCAGCTCTTTATTCGTCCTTGCAATCACCGCGATATCTTCCTGCCGGTATCCCATGTGAAGCACATCCTGGATAAATGCACCTATCCGGTTTGCCCTGAAATTATGGATTAAGACAGGCAAAAACTCCGTCTTTACGTGTGCATTCATTTGAAACGCTACCCGTTCTATATTATGGCTTATGAGTGTATTCGCCGCCGTCATAATCCCCTTTGCAGAACGGAAATTATCATTAAGCCTGATATCCGCCGCATCCGGATAGATTTCTGAAAATCTTAACATGAACTGATTGCTTCCGCCCCGAAAGCCGTAAATGGACTGATCCGCGTCCCCATATAACGCAATATTATTACAGAGCGGGTCCGTCACAAGCCGAATCAGGCGTGCCTGCATCTCATCCAAATCCTGGGCCTCATCCACCATAATATAATCATATGCCTTCTGCATTTTCTTTTGCACGCCCGGATATGCCTCCAGTATTTCCACAGCCAGGCGCACCTGATCCTCATACAGAATATAACCCATTGCACGAAACTTCTGCTCATACTGCTCCTTTATCTGCAGAATACCGGCCACATCCTTCTGAGGATACTGTTTTTGCAGTTTTTCTGCCCCATACTGGTTGATAAAAGAGAAATCTTTCAGCAGGCACTCCAGGAGTCCGCCTGCGGTACATATCCTCTCATAACTGGCTCCCTGGATGACCGGCATTCGATTCAGTATATAAAGCAGCATCTGCATGCAGTCAACCTTGTTTACAAGTTTCTTTTTCCCGATCAGGTGCTCATGCTGGCGAACAATTCGGTATCCCAAAGCATGAAGCGTCATAACATCCGGCTTTTCCTTTGACTCTATCCGTTCCATAATCTCTCTCCCAGCCCTTTTTGTAAATGTAACTGCCAGGATTCTTTTAGGACTGACTCCATTTTTCATCAGCCGGCAGATACGGCCGGTCAGAACCTCTGTTTTCCCGGCTCCCGGACCGGCGCACACCCGCAGCGCCCCGTCACGATGCCGGACTGCTCTTTCCTGTTTCTCAGTATAGCTCAGCGGTTCCCTCACTTTCATTTTATCCGTGGCTTCTCTTTTGAAATGTATCTGTACCGGCGGGCTGCAGATTTCTGTAAAAATGCAGTTCCTGCAACTCTCCGTATGTACATGGCTCATAATTTCTCCAAGCCTTTCCTCAACGCTCTCCACGCCGGATTTCCAGAGTTCCTCCTCTGTAAAGCGCAGGATATTGTCGCCTTTCTTTTCCTCAAACATTGAAAAGTACCCTGCCCTGTCACTTGCAGATTCCGCCCGAACCATCATAACCTCCACCTGTTTTTCAGGATAACAAATCTTTATTCCACCCATAAGGCAAAGTAATTCGGCAGAGAAAAAAACGTGATTATCTGCCTTTTTCGCATAATAAGAATATGGGCGGGAGAATCTCCGGTATAAGATAATTCCCTGAATTTTTCCATCCGGCTTCTCTATGACTAAATCCGCCTGAATCTGCAGATTATGGATTTCATGTCCGGCATAGGAAGCCTCAAAATTTACCTCCAATGGCTTCAGCGCCTGTGCTTTCCCCGCCGTACGCCCTGACAGCCAGCAGTATAAGCGTCTTATCCGAAACAGGTCATCCCTGACGGCCTGTTTCTTCTGCCAGCTTAATTCAAACCATTGCTCCGCGTATTCTTCCCGAAGGACAGACTCTATCTTTCCGGCCGCATCCTCCCACCCCGCCTTCCCGGCGAGCTGGATGGCGGCTATATCCAGAGCTTTCCGAAAGGATGCCTCTTTCTGAGTCTCGTAATGAAACACGGTCTGTTCCAATTCATATTTCTTTGGACATTTGAGCAGAGTCATTAAATTATCAGCCTTCATGATATAAGCCCAAACTCCAGCTGAATGTCCATGAGCTGGTATACCTTGTCTCTAAAATCCCGAAGCAGTTTTCCTAATACTACACAGGATATCACCCACTGCATACTCAGCATTGAAAATGAAAGGTGATTATATCCATCACATCCCGTATCAAAATAAATATAGTAATTATCTCCCAGGTATCCGTTATCATGTACATTCGTATAAGTCAGAGGATACATCAAGTCATCCAGCACATCCTCTATTGCCTGTTCCTCTTCTGCAAAGTAATTATGAACCATCTCTTTATGTTCTCTGCGAAATTTTTTATATGCGCCAATCGACCTGTTCTGCATAATAATAATCTCTCCATCTTCCATAGAACCATACGACCTTTCTATCTTGGATAAATTTTTCCAGAAAAGTGGTAACCATGAATCCGGGAATCCCCTTGTATGCAAAAAATCCAACAACGCTCTCTTCCTTGCTTTTTTCTCTTCCATCCATATCTCCACAGGAAAAATATCTTCCGAAATCATTATTGAAAATACATCAAACCCAGCAATAAACGCCGCATTTGAAAACAGGTCGCTGCAAAAATACTCATATTCTACATAGAGGTCCAAACACTCTTCCTGAAACACCCACTCCTTTTCTGTTCTTGATAAAATCAAATTGGACAGACTCGAACAGGCCAGACTTGTGTGATATCTCTCATCAAATTTTTCCCAATAACGGTATAAAAGCAAAATACATAACGCCGTATGAACGTCTTCTGTAAATGCCATCATATCATACCCCAAAGCTTCTATCCAACCTCCCCAAAAAGAATCCCTGTCAATTCTCATAATCTCCTGAAATGTCATACTAATACTATCTACCTTTCTTCATAAAAATGGAAAAAACTATCAGCTATTTCCAATAGTTTTTCCAGTACATACAGTGCAACAAAGAAATTCCAATTAAGGTTCCTAAATGTAATTCCATGTTCTATATCTTCGCCTATGTAAAACCCAATGATATAATATCTGCCCTTTTTCACATGGCTTTTGACCCACTCTCGTGCAACAGGCTGTTCCACAATACGAAGCGCCCGTCTGATACGCTCATGTTCCCTGGCAAACTGATTATGTATGATATCCTTGTTATCTGCCGCAAACTCCAGATACTTTATGATTTTTTCACTGTACAGATATATTGCGGCCCTCCCATATGGAAAATCAAGGCAATCCAGGACCGGTCCAGGAATTTCCCCAAACAGCCCTGTCTGGATTTTGGTAAATAATTGATTCTGATATTTGCTGATGTAATCAGCCCGTACCGTATCATCCCAGGATAGCAAATCCTCAGAATCTACATCCATGACCGTTTCTGCAACTGACAAATCAATAAATTCCTTTTGAAAGGATGACCAGTTGATAAAAGCTTCCCATAACTCCCCGCCGATTCCTTCCATAACATTTACCAGGCTGCTGCGGCAGGAGTTCTTTGCTGCATAGTCAACTTTGATATTCAGCAGATTAACAGATTGAAAATGCAGTTCTATATCTCCATGGGCCAATTTTTCAAAAAACACACAAAATAGCTTTATTGGAATTAAAATATTACAGTCCTTATCTTCTAACAGCTTCTGTATTTCTTCTTCAACATCAAAATCAAATGGCGTTAAATTACCTGTCATAACTGCGTTAATATTCATCATGGCTTCTCCCTGAAAACCGAATAACCTTTAAATGCATCAAAATAATAAATCCCGCCGTTCCACTCCTGTTCAGACAGAATCTCAACCACACATTTCAAAAGCAGATTTGCTGCCAACAGATTCGTAACCAAATGCTGAGGCTGCCTCATATTCACCCGCTGACAGCTCTCCTCGCTTCTTGGCAGGGAATCGTCCTGCAGGATTTCCGGAAAATAATGTACCCGGTCAGGGGATATCTCGCTTCCTGCAATGCGCACACCTACAACGACTTCTCCAACTGAATATTCATTCGCAGAATCCAGATAGAAACAGGAAATGCTCTTCCGGAAATATGCATGCAGTACTTTTCTGCACGCATGATTATCCACACACCCAATCAGGATCGTTACATAGTCTTCCTTTTCAAATTTCTCCAGTTCATATACATGTTTCAAATATTCCGGATAATAACTGCAGGTTACCTGAAATGCCTCCTGTAAAATCTCCGCCATAACAGCCGCCTTCTTCCGTCCGACATCCTCCGGAAGGAACGGCTGTCTGGAGACATTATGTTCCTCCACCAGATCTCCGTCTATTAACAGTATGCTGCAGCTATTTTTAATGGAGGCTCTATATAAAAATCTGCCAAGTTCTTTGATAAAATTACCTCCGGTTCCTCCGCAGCCAACAATAATAATATTATATCTCATGCCTCTGACCTTCCTTCAAAAATATCCTCTAATGCCACTTCACCGAATATGCCTGCGACACCTACTCGAAGCGCATACCCAGGCGTATGCCTGTCCAGATTTCCAAACACCATATACAGCCGTATGCCTTTCTCGTCTTCATTATCTACGCTCGAAAAAAAGGCTGAATACATTCCGTGGCTATGGATATCCATAACCAGAATATATTTCTGCTCCATCTGCAGATCTCTTTTGAATTTAACGGAACCTCTGGTTACACATTGCTCTGGTTCAAAGAGAATGTAGGAGTCTTTGGAATTATCATAGAAAATCTGCAGAGCATGCTCAAGCGCCGGCGTCTTCTTAAAAATCCTGATTACATCCTCCAATATCCGTCTCGGAATTTTGTGGGCAGACAGCTGAAAGGCTGCCTGATCCTTTTTTGAACTGTTACATCTGAAAACGCCAAATGGCGTGGTTTCCACACGCCATTTGTCCTGATACTCATCTTCTATGATCTCATGCTTCCATCCTGGGTTCAGCGGCCGGATTTCAAGCCCTTTCCTTGAACTGATCAATACCGGCACAACAAAATGCCTCTGATCGTACTGCATATCCGTCCTGTCCTTCGTATATTCGGGATAAACACCTTCGAGTACCTCTCGGATCTCCTCCAGGGTCGCGGAACGTTTCCCCTGAATATCCTCCGGATTAATCGTAAGGGAGAATCCGCTCGCCCTTACTTCCACTGGAATTGCAACCGATTTATCCTTCTCTTCCTGCCCCGATTTCATAACTGGAAACAGATGATTCTGCTCCTCAATATAGGCAAATCCACACTCAGAAAACTCCGGATAATGACTGGCAAACTTCTGTTGAAGCTCTGCCTCTGTCACCTCTGAAACGCCGAAATCCTCCTCCCCATATGTTTCCTGTATCCCAAGATATCCAACCGTAACAGGGAAGGTATACTTTTTCCCGCCTGGAGCATTTCTCTCCATAAATGGAATCTGCAGCTTTTGTTTTTCATCATACTGGAATCTGCAGCCGTCATATTCAGGATGTGCTTCTACCCACAATGCCCTTATCTCATCCAATGACATCTTTGTGTCCAGCCATAAAGACTCCGTACCGGCTGCTACTTCCAATGGGAATTCCAGCTTATCTTCATTCGTAAATTCCTTGTACATAATCTCCGGCCGGATATAGGTTTCTATTCCTTCTTCTTTTTCTTCTACATTCATAACAGAAATTTTGAAGAAGATACCAGCCAGTTCCCTGAATGTGCTGCGGATGTTTTTCTTGAGCGTATCTTCACTCCACGTGCCCGCGGCCTCATCATAAAATACATGACGCAGATGCCCTGCACAAAATGAAACCGGCAGCTTGTAATTTGTTCCCTGCTTCTTTTCTTTTTTTTCTTTCTTTTTAGGCTTTGCAGATGCCTTCTTTTCATCCTTCAGTTCTTCTTCTGTAATTCCAAAAATATCAAATAGATCCATTCCTGTCCTCCTTCTTTATAATACCCTTAATCAGGGTGCCAATATTTCCCCTGTCGCTCATTACAAGCAGCTTTTCCGGGAATTCCTCTTTTTCTTTTAATTTCTCCAGCACATTGCGCAGATTGTCTGTCTTCCATTTCACCGAGCGCTCCGCAGTAAAATAATCATTGTTGCAGGGACTGTCATAAAACAGAGAGCATACCACATCCAATTTCCTTAATTCCGTAATCTCCGGCAGACTGTTGCTCCCCCAGCACACTTGATGTGACTGCACATTTACATTTCCATACGGAAAATTATATAAAACAGACTTCTCATTCCACTGTGTACCCGTCAATGCATATACCTCCGTTGAACAAACCCGCCCGTGTATAATATGAAAACAGAACAGAAGTGCAGGAAACGGGATTATGTACTTCGTCTCCTCAAACTGTAATGGGATTCTCTGCTTTGAAACTGTCAGCAGCATATGCCCGCTTATTGTCATATCGGATTCCCTCCGGATCGTCCCATCATAATAATTCTGAGGCAGCCTGCCAATTCTGTAGAACACATCCACATTCCTGGCATTTTTCATTGCTTCCAGCAGTCTGTCAACATCCACATACTTTGCACTGCGCGTTTTGTCTCCCCGGATTACTTCTACATGTGCAGCATGATAATAATTACCGCCAAATTTTTCATCATCCAATGTTATAACCGTCTTCATACTCAGTACCTCATATTAAATAGCCCTTCTCATTGCTGTACTGCATCCTGGCATGGATTCCAGTTTAATCACCGGATAATCTTCCTGCAGTTCATTATTTAAGATAGTCCCCAGATGATTTAGCAGATAAACAATATCTTCCAGAGAAGCCTTTTTTAGACATGCTTTATTCCCTGAAACAATTCCCATTACCTGTTTAAAATCATCGTTATCTCTCGGTTCTACTTCCTCCAGTTTATCAATCAGCGCTATCAATTCATTTACTTTTATCATATTCCTTCCTTTCAATGTGCAAATCCACAGTAATTCAGCACATAATCAAACCCAAGCCCATTTTCATACAGCGGGCGCATACAATAGTTGTAAAGTCTATAGTCATCAGACTTCATCCTCTCAAAGCGGTTCGGATGAGGTTCCAGCTGTACCCCCATGCAGCAGTAGACACAGCCGGATCTGTAAACCCCTGTATTTTGGAACACGCCATTGCGGCACTCTATTGTCCCATAGATACTGCAAATGTTGAGATTATTTACGGCAATATACCGTAGGATATCCTGACGGGTCCAAAAACCTAGGGGCTGGGATTTTGGGTGCTTTGCATCATATACATTGCAGCCTGTACGGTTATATTCCCTCTGCCTTCTGTACCCTTCATCCTGTGTGATCCCAATATAGGGAACCCTGCCTGTCTCCTTGTTATATGCATAAATTGGCTGCTTTTTCGTAATGTCACAGCACAGTTCGCTGATATCAAAAGGCGCATTTACAAGGAATTTCCACTTTTCGGCCAGCTTTCCAAAACTTCCTCTTTCGTCTCCGTTCAGAAGATAATTTCGATAACGGGCGCTTAGGTTGCCATGCCGCAGCTTTCTAATCTTTGCTGCCGTCTCTTTACTGACCAGCGGGTATCCATGCACTTCCAGCACTTCCTTGAATGACATCTTTGGCCTCAGAACAGTCACATTATCATATAAAGAAACAAATCTGACGATTTCCGGATACTCAAGCCCAGTATTCACAAATACCAACGGAACATCCCCGACCGTTTTTCTGACAAGATCAACAAGTACCGTCGAATCCATCCCGCCCGAAAAAGATACATAGACGTCACCCTCGTGGAAATCATACCAGTCCTCAATTCGTCTCCTGGAGAGGATAAGCTTTTCTTCAAAAGGAAGATACTTTCTCTGGGCAAACTGCCATTCATTCAGTTTCAGTTCATTGTCCATTATAAACATCTTATCCGCCCTCTCCTATAAAGCCATAATCAATCTCTTCTCCTGCCAGGTATAGGATAAAAACTGCGACTTCATATAAAAAAAAGTCCTGAGAAATGCTTTTTTCTTTCATTCCATCAGAACTTTTTCCTGTATTTGCCGCCTGTCTCTTTTTGAATCTGGCCAGCCACCTCCGGGCGGTTTTTACCGCATGATCCTTATTCCCGATAATCCTGCCGTTCTCCAGTCTTGCCTCTTCCAAAGTAACTGTCTCTGCTGTGTCAAATTCATAATTCCCTATATTCAGTTTGTTTTGGAAATATTTTAATGCCTGATACGAAACATGCAGATTTTTTATCACTGCGCTTACCACGTATTCGTTAAATATTTCCCCGTCCTCGATCATTTCCGCATAACGGAATGCGTCTGCGGAATAGGCATAATAGAATCCCAGCGACATATGATAGTTATAATCATCATTTCCCGCTGACATCCCATGAGACCTTAGAAATTCCTGGACATCTGTATCCTCCTTCTTCTTCACTCGATCTGCCATTTCTTTCTCTTTGTTGTACGCATAACAACTTCCTCCTTCTATTAATATTTTTGCATAAAAAAACATCTGGCATAGTACCAGATGCAAAATTCTTCCCACGCTTCCCCCTGATGATAGATAAAAACCTGTTACCAGGGATTTCACGCCTTCTCCTCTTCCTAAGAATCAGAGTATGAAAAGAATCTTTATGCGTTCATTATATTGCATACGAAGCAGAATGTCAAAAACTTTATAATGTTAATCCACACTAATTCCAACCGCCCTTTTCTCTTATTTGACATTTTACAAGCATAAAATACAAAACCTTACTGTTAGGGTGAAATGTATCCGCAGCCTTTCCCTACTTCGGAGGCTCCACCCTTACTTTCACTAACTCATTCGCTGCACGGACAAGGTTGTCCCGGTAAGACAGATTCTTATAACGTTTGATCTGAATCTGTGTGACCCCCATCTGCCTGGCTACCTGCTCCGGGCTTGCTTCATATGCAAACATTGTGACCGCACAAGTATTTCTCAGCGCTTCTGCACTGTAATTCGGTACGCCGGCAAGTTCTGTATATTTCTTCATGAGCCTGCTGATATACATGGTATTCAGCTTATTCCCGCGGCTGTTATAGAACAGATATTCTTGTTCCTGCCTCTGGGCAATATACTGCCCTAAAATCACAAACACATCCTCCGGTATAAAACAGGGGTCCTTCCGGCTTGGCAGTTCCGCATACACACCATTGTCATATGCAACAATATCACACAGCTTCAATCCTACAATCTCTGTCGATGAAAGCCCTACCCTCTGAAGCAGGGCAAAAATACAATATGCCTGGAGGTCATCCTGCGCTTCGGTAAATATCTTATCAATATGTTCTACCGGGATCGTCTTTGCGTATTTATCTATCTTTGCAATCCTTTTTAAATAAGGAAGGAAGTAGTCCCGAAATGATGCCGGGACCTTGTATTTCCCACGCTCATCACAGATATATTCAGCCAGGGAATGCAATTCCCGGATTTTCTTTGCCATTGTGCTTGGCTGCATCTTTCCTGTCTCCAGTTTCTTCTGCAGATATTCAAAATAGGCTTCTGCTTTTTCATAGTCCAGCTGTAAAAAATCACTCTCGCAGAACCGCATAAATTCGGCCACATCTACTTCATATGACGCAATACTGACTTCATTACGGAAATGTGCGGTAAAATCTGGCCAGATTACTTGCAGAAACTGGTCGGAAGCGTGTATGCTGTTCATTTGGCCTGCCCTCCCTTGTTGACTGATCCGCGGAAGCGGATTCACGATATGTTATAAGTATATATTCATACTATAACATATTTTATGGATAAAAATCAAGTGGTACATAAATCACTTGATTCCTCCGCACAATCCTCTACTTTAAAATTCCCGCCATACGCAGCAGATACCGTGCATTTGTAGTCGTACAGCGTCCTTCCCTTAATTTATAGTCAAAAAGGATCCTGTTTCCCTTATAATGCTCTGTAAAATGATAATTTTTCGCATCTATGCCTAAATCATTTTCCAAATCACACAGCTCAAAATCATGAGTGGTAACCAACGTCAAAGTATATAGCCTTGACAAATTCCGTATGGTCTCTTTAGCCGCAAAAATCCTGTCCTTTGAATTTGTTCCTTTGTAGATTTCATCAATCAGTGAAATCATGGGAACCTGCTTTTTACTGACCTCAATCATCTGCTTGATACGCAGCAACTCTGCATAAAATGTGGAGATTCCCTCGTTCACGTTATCCTCCGTGCGAATGGATGTACATAACTCCATAAGAGAGAGCTGCAGATTTGACGCAGTGCAGAATCCACCGGCATAGGCGAGGGCTAAATTAATGCCTATGCTGCGCATAAACGTTGTTTTCCCTGACATGTTGGAGCCTGTTATAATGCAGGCGCTATGGGTCAGATTAATATCATTTCCTACTGCCACTGGTTCCTTTATCAACGGATGTCTGATATTTGAAGCTTTTAATATGGGACGTCTGAAATCCACAATTACAGGCAGACAGTGTGACTTCCTGGTATGACAGATTACACTTAAACTTACTAAGGCTTCAGCCTTTCCCAATTCCTTAACCCAAGACTCCAAACTGTCCCTATAATTATCTTTCCATTTCCCATATCTCTCCATGCAATAATAATCATGCAAAAATAGTCCGTTATAGAGCACAAAGGCATAGATATTGTGGCGTGCGCACACAGAGTCAGAGATCTCCTCCAGCTCTTTTAAGGCAGCGGAAGCAGTACCATTTTTCTGCAGGGTTTTCTGCAATTCTCTAAGATAGGGGCTGTCAAATGACTCCTGCTCCAAAAGCTGAAACAATTTCCGGTACGGGGTAATGGTCTTATTCATCTGATAGATCGGTGATAAAACCTTGTTGTTCCAATAAAATCCAAGGAAGGCAGACATCAACTGAACAAATGCGAGAAGAACAAAAAGAGGCATTGTCAAATATCTGTAGATTCCCAATAAGGCAGAAAATAAAAAGGTCAGCGTAAGAAGCGGGAAAAATCTAATGAGTATCCGGTAAACCATCGGAAAATAATTTCTCACTTTCAGGGTTTGAAAAAAGTTATCCATCATTTTTCTGGATTTATCATATTCGGTCTCTCTCAAACGCCTTGCACCGGCTTCAAGTTCCATACAAAATTCCGGCTTTTGCGCCAGCTCTGCAACTGCCTGCTGGCGGCTTTTCATCTCCTGGGCTATCTGCAAAGCAGAATCCGGTGCTTGCCCTTTGCCCGGCAGGCTCAGCCAAAGGGCAAGCTGATCCTGGCCCCAAATGGTGCTTGCTGTGCAGATGTATTGATAAAGAGAGCTTTTGCCAAACAAATCCAAATCCCTGGCCTCTAAAAAACCATCACTTAAATACCGCGATCCGTCCACAGGAAAGCTTTTCCATCCATCGTCAAAACGTGCCATGTAATCCTTCACAACAGACTGCGAATCTTTCAGGCATGCCTGTTCCTCTTCCAGCTTGCCATGATAGATCACCAACAAGAGAAAGGCAAGTCCAAACCCGGCAGCAAGCACAAACAGCGCAGGGCTTTTCTGCTGATACCCAAACAAAAGAAGCAGTCCTGCAATAACAAAAGTAATGCCGCGTAAAAATGATACCCTGTCGGATACCAGGGCCAGTTTATCTAATTTTTTCTGGCAGGATTCATACCGTTTCTCATACATAATATAAGTATTTTGTTTAAGATCTTCCTCAACATTTTCAACGTTCTCCATAGGACTCTCCTTAAGCTGACATATAATTTCCCTCTCTTTTCACTTTATGGCTTCATAGAACCCACAACAATCTCTTTCAGCCATATTTCCCCATCATCTATATTTACCACTTTCCAATGGCACAGATTCTCAATTGCGTGTTCAATTTCTGTCGGTTCAAGAATGTTTTCATTCTTTTCTTTATACCATTTTGAGAAATCATTTATAAAAGCTTCCTCCTCTATCCCTGTCTCATATCCATTTCTTATATGAAGGTAATATACAATATATGCCTCATTCTTCCCTATATCCTGCCTCGTTGCTTTCTGGATAAAAAGCGCCCCTGCGATCAATAGCTGCAGATAATTGAAAAGACTTTCCGGACAACTGACAGACGCCAGCAGTTCAATACCCGCCGCGATTGCCTTTTTGAAATCCATTCTGATATTTCCGAATTTATAAGAAACAGCTTCATTTCCCAGAAAAACCATCCCTTTTCTCGCATCATCCGGAATTACCATAATATAATTATCTACAATACTGTTCCCTGTACTTTCTTCTAACCCAAGCATATCAGCTTCCAGAGCCAATTTATTCTTTAATTCATTGTCATAATCTAACGCTTCCTGCCTCGTCATAGCTGCTCTCCTCTCATCTGATTTCTTCTTTTTATATGAAGAACCTTATCAAGCTTCCCCTTTTCCATTTTCAGGAGTACCTGATCTTTATATTCATCATATACATCCAAAAATCCGCTATACAGATGATTCCCATCTACCGTATCGAAATCATATTCATCTTTATTAACAATCGCAAACAGCCTGTTCTTTCTGTCACCCGGCAGAGGATGCTGCGGATCATAAAATCTGGTCTTATACAGCACCCTGTCTGTATAATAATATAAATCAAAGAAATCCATATACATCATGGGTGCAAGGTATGTATATTCTTCCAAAATCCGCTTATCTCCATCATTTTCTATGATAATTCTCAGCACAATATGATATGCTATCATGTCTGCATCATACTCTTCTTTCTCCGGATGCCGTTCGGAATACGTTTTCCCAATGCTTGCCAGATACGCATGTGCAACCTCATGCGCCAGGCTGAAAACTACAACAGTCCAGTAACAATCCTCTGCAAGCTGCAGTATCTGCACATCGCCGGACACCAACTGCAGTAGCACATCGTTTGCATACTGTCCCTGCATTTCTCCAAAAATGCAGACGTTATTCATCAGAAACAGGATATAACGGAAACACTCACTATAAACATCCAGATTCTCAAACTCCTTTGACCATTTAAGCATGGCAAGAAAAAATGCGATCACTGTTGATTCAAACAACTCATCAATATGTACAAACGCCGGATTTTCTTTGTCGTTGTATATATAGCTGTTAATCGTCTGTTGATAGCGGTTGCTTAAGGTTATCCCATCCCCCTCATATCCGTATTCCTTTTTAAAATATTCTTTCACTACGGCAAACATGTTTTGCAGATTATATCTCTCCATGTTTTTCCGTAACTGTTCTTCTGTAAAATCGCCAGAAAAATACTGCAGCATTCTTTGGATCTCTCTTTCGCCGTCCTTCACGCTGCTTCCTCCGAATTTGAACAGTTCATACATCTGCGGAACCATGAACTTTTCCATGAATGGTATTTCAGGCTGATTTGGAAATATATCCTTTCTATCCTTTTCCATCATTCTTGTCCTCATGTTAAAAAGTATATCTTTCTGCATTATTCACTTTTTATTTCGATGTTTTTTGTGTGATTGAAACGAAGGTTTCTTTGCTTCTTTATTATATTTATTTTGTTCAATCATCTGAGATTTGGGTTCAAATAACAAAAAGGATATTTTATATTCATCTATTATTTTATCTATTTTATTTTTAATAATTTCTGAATTAAATTCTATACGTCCTTCAAAAACTGTAATAGGTCTATCAAAAACCATTTTCGTTTTTTCTACAAATTCTATAAGAATATTCGGATAGAAACATACAAATTGATTACTTAATCCCTTATTCTCCAAAAGAGAAATATCTTTTTTCTTTACTTTATCTCCAACTTTTTCACCTATAAATTTTTTTATATTATACTCTTCCGGATTATATAACAACCATGTTCTCTTTTTAGTTATTTGATTCAATGCGGAAACAATCTCTGAAGTCAACAATTTTCTTAATCTTTCACAGGAAATAATTATCCCTTCATATGCAAATTCCTTATTATATAAAAACACTGTTTCTAATTCTGATTCATCAATTAACGCTCTTGCATGTGTGTACTCCTCTAATAACTCATCTGAAATCATTTCATTTCCATTTAATTTTTCAATTAATTTACGTGTATATTGCTTCTCTTCCTGACTAACAATTCCTTCATTATAATGCTTTTGGGAAAATTTCCAATCCCTTTCAAAAAAGTTTTCCATTCCTGAATAAACTACATCTCGTACTTGACTATAGAAGCTATTTTGATATCTTCCTCCTATATCACCTTTAATAATAAACTCATAATCTTCGGAATCGTTATTCTTGTATATTAAAAGTTCATCCTTTATATAATACAATTTGTCATAAGTAATATCCAAAATCTTATATAATTCTCTTTGCAAGACTCGCGTATTAAAAATATTTGCTTCTATCTGATTTCTCTGATATATTTCATTTATGTTTGCATAATTACTTTCTAAAAAGTCTTTTGTAATTGTCTGCTCTTCACTTAAACAAATATCCCCTTTACATGGCTTCACAAATATTTTTTTACCACTTTCTTCAATATCTCCAGTAATCATATTAACCGAAATTTCATTCAAATTTCTTTTGCGAACAGTAACCAATCTTCTATCAGCAAGCGCTTTTCGTCCTTTAGGGGTCATGATAAGTTTATTTTCTACAGTAATAATATATCTTTGCGTGATCATATCAACTATCGTTTCTTTTAAAAGCTTAAACTCTATTCCCATAATTGAGGATATTTCATGTACATCCGATACGTCTATGTCAATTAACTTTAATATTGTTTCAAAAAACAAATTAATTTCTGTTACTTCCTTTGTCAAACAGCTAATACCAATTTCACAATAAGGTATGAATATATTCTGTCTTTTAATTAAATGATAATTTTTTAATTCTCGCGGAAATTTTCTCACAACTGTAGCTACTAATTGTTTCATTGCTCTTTTCTCCTATTTTTCTATGATACGACATCCTTCAGATTCTTCAATATATTTAATTATTTCAGGAAATTTATTTCCTCTGATTTTATAATTATCAAGAAAACTTATATCTCCCACAATAATCAATAAACATCTCGCCCTAGAAAACGCAACATTAATTCTAGCTTCTGATTTTAAGAAACCTATCCCATATTTATTCGCACTACTCCTAACAGTTGAATATAGGATAATGTCTTTCTGGCTTCCCTGAAACGCATCTACTGTATCTACATCAATTTCAAGATTTCTAAAAGAATGTTGTTTTACCATTGTCTGTATAATATATTTTTGTGGTCCGTAACCTGTAATTACCGCAACCTTTATCCTTTGAGTAAGTTTAGAATCCAATTCCAATAACTTTTTTTCAATGATATTTCTTTCGAGATAATTTTGATATGATTTCTTCCCATTATTTTCGAATACCTTCTCATATCGATCTTTTGTTGGAAATTTCGATGTACTAATCCATTCAATTGCAATCCCCTCATATCCTTCTATATACAGTTCTCTATCTTGAGTCTCTACTCCATTTTGAATTTCATCATTGTAAAACACATGACTAATTAATGTACCAATCGTTGGATGCATTCTGTATTGTATAGAAAGACGATGTTTATTGCTCTCTGGGAAAATATTATACATTTTTTCAAAAATTCCTTGTGCTAAACTCTCTTCATCAAGTCTTTCCTTATTGCTTCTAATTATTTCTGTATCTAAAACAGGTGGCAGTTGTTGATGATCACCTACTAATATAATTTTATGGGCTTTGTTTAATGAAACTGCAAGTTCGGGAAACGTTGCCTTGGCTGCTTCATCAACAATGACATAATCAAATTCAACATCCCGTATAATCCTATTTGAAACAAATCCTGTGCATGTCCCAGCAATAATAACAGTACTTTTAATGATATAAAGTTCTACCTCATCACACTTCTTTAATTGCTCGGTCCATTCCCGTTGAATCTCCAATATTTTTCTTACTCTTTCTGACTTAATACCTTTTGTTTTTTCTTTAAACTTCTTAATAAATAATTTATCCTCTTCAGGAAAATCTATATTTTCCACTTTTGAATTTTCTAGTTTTAAGAAATATTCATCAAACTCTTCTTTATTAATTCCTATTTCCTTAAGTACGTTTTGTGAATACTCATTACATACGTTCCTAACAGTTTGATACCATTTTTCTTTTACATCATTAATTGAATATTCTTCTTTTATTTCTTCATTTAACTTTTCATCTCTCCCAATACGAAGTAAATCTGGTCTTTCATCACTCTCCCTAATTAAATCCTCTAACATTTTATCAACTGCTGGATGCGATTGTGATACTAATAGTACCTTTTTAGGTTCAATATCCGGATTTCTTTTATTCTCTTTTAGTATTTGTAAAATAATTTCAATAATAACGTTTGTTTTTCCTGTTCCTGGAGGCCCTTGGATAATTGCTATCGAATCCGCTTCTAATGCTTTTTTTACTGCTGTCTTTTGTGGAAAATCCAATTTCTCATTGAACAAATGTATAGGTTTTGAAATAACACTTACCGATGGGGCCTCGACTCCTGAAAGAATCCTCTTTAAATTGAAAGAGCACTGATAATCTTCCTTCTCTAAAACATTTAAAGCATCCAACTGTCTTTCAACATTAATTTTATCTTTTCTATAATCTAAACAAATAAAACCGCTCGCTGGCAATCCTATAGAACCCTGTCTATTAATTTCTAAAACTACATGACCTTTTTCATAAATATCATTTTCATATGTTCCTACTGTAACAGGCTTTATTTTATCTTTCTTTTTACCCACTTTCTTTTCATAAACAAATACCTGTTCTTTATTCAAACGCTCTTCATCTATAAAGGTCCCCTTCTTAAGTCTAAATCTTAATAAAGTGTCTCTTGCTTCATAAGAATCATATGGTAATCTTACAACATTTTTTTCAATGTCTTTTTTTATTAACTCTAATAAATCCCTCCATACCCCATACTTTTCTTTATATTCAAAATCAACATTGTTATTTGACATGTAATTCTCATAATAATCAATAATAATATTTTTCATTTCTATACTATTATTCTTAGATTCTCTATGTGCAAATCTTTTCTCTACAAACTTTATTTCGCCCTCTATTTTAGCATATTTCTTTTTCAATCTGTCTCTTTCAATCGGAGATACTTTTTTAAATTTTAGAACATCGAATACACTTTGTTCGTTATCAAATACACATTCTGCAAGAAAATTAAATCCCAAAAAGATATAAATTATTATTTCTTTATTATCCTCTGATTCTTCCTTCCTACAAAATGCATATAGATCTAAAAAATTTTCTGGCATGTATGTATCAGAGGCCATTTTAATGTCTGCTGACCGCGGCAATAATTTAAAATTTCTCAATTCCTTTATCCTTTCATATGCAGCAGTCATAATTATCATCTTGTCTAAATCTAGGAAACGAGTAAATAACTTTGAAAAATCTGTTCTCAATTCAAAAATATTTTCATATCTATCTTCCGGATTCTCTGCTACTAATTTTTTTAAGATTGGTTTCAAAGAAATATCCATTCCCCGGACTTTATCCAACACATCCTGGAATTGCAAAGCTAACGGTGGTTGTTCCCCTGTAAAAAGATAATAGATCAATGCGCCAAGAGAATATAAGTCACTTTTTTCAGTTGCATTTTCACTATGTTGATGGACTTCTGGGGCCGAGTAGGCATTTGTTCCTAATTTATATACTGTTGCAGAATTTATCATATCATTGATTTTACATATGCCAAAATCAAGTAGTTTTACCTGTCCATCTTCAGTAAGCATAACATTATTAGGATTAATATCTCTATGAATGATTTCATTAGAATGCGATATTTCAATTGCATCTAACAATTGTTTTATAATTGAAAACTTTTCCTTCGATGTAAAATTCTCAATAGATGCTCTTCCTAGTTCAACTCCATTTATATATTCTAAATAAATCACACCGACCTTTTCTTTAGTGGCGGATATGGCTAAATAATCTTCTCCTAGTATATTAACAATGTTCGAACATTTATTTAATTTATGCAATGCACGCATTTCCCTTGTAAATACAGCTTGATACAAAGGCTGCTCAATCCCATAAATAACTTTTCTTACAATTAAATCTCCAGTATTCTTATTTTTCAACACATCTACTACAGAATTCGTATCCCCACGATCTTTTAATCTTTTGTATGCTTCCCAATCTTTAAATGTACTCATTTTTATGCTCCTTAAAATAAAATATAAGGATATTATAGCACCTTTCATTTTTAAAAGCATCAAACACTCAAAAATATTGACTACGCTATCAGCTTTACCTTCTATGATTTCCCAAATCACTTCATCCAATTGAACAACATCCAGTCCTCTCTTCCACCGTGAACAATACTTCTTCCAGCTTCGTATCCGCACAGTGACCATATCCATGGCATATCATCGCACAGATATGGACTTCGTCAATCCCCGCTCCCGCATAATTTCCTCTGCCTTTTTACAATGTTCATCGGGATACTTCTCATAATCCAAATCATGTAACTCCCCATACTTCCTCGTCCTCGCCGTTTAAACGTGCGTACAGGACTGTCCCACCCCCGATGCTGAACAGCGTATTTTTCCTCCATTTATGGAGTGTAACAATAAAAGAAACTGCAATCGGCTCTGGCAACGCATAATATATTTCGGCAAAAGCATCCTTCAGGCAATAAACTACCAAAAAACCAATCACCGTTAACGGAAGAAAAACGAATACTCAATAGTAATTCAAAGTAGATTGTGGTATACTAAAATTATCTTTATCATGGAGGGCAGAAACTTGGCTTTGTCCAGATAGTATTAGAACTAACATATACTTGCAAATGATTTAGTAATTTTCGGATAAAGTAAAAACTGGGGTGAACGAGAATGAGTAGATCAATAGTTGCAGAGAAAGGAACCAGAAAAGGTCATACAGTAAAAGCCAGAGGAAGAAAAACAATGACAGTTCCAAAGCAGAAGGTCGATTTTTATCCCTCTGCAAGTCGCATTTCCAAATTTTCAAATATGGCAGAAAGAATTGAAACAAACGGAATCATTCGATTTAATAAAGTATAATGACAAAAATATGGTAAAGGAGTCGTCTATCTGGATTTTGATTTAGACACAAAAACAGTAAAAACACAATATTATGGAACGGCAACAACATTAGATTTGGGAAAATTAAAAGAAAATGTTGCATTTACTCCAATAATTCATATTCGAAAGAAGCCCTGTCCGTCGTAAAAGAAAAGATAGGGTATTCTCCTTTTCGGAATCTGTAAAATGCCCGGCAGGCCGCATTTTCATGAATCGTCCTTACCATATCCCCATTAGCCGGAGCATTCAGAGGGCCTCTGACCTCTTCCAACAGCCTGGCTTCTAATTCCAGATTCCCCTGCACAATCCGAAGTCTCCCGTTCCGAACCTGCACCGCTTTTGCCCCCAGATAAGTTGCCAGCCGGTATTCTCTGCCCTTCCACAGCACAACACCAATGACGCCCCGAAAATGAAAGCCGGCAACCGGGACATCTGCCACAGCCAGCATCAGCGAGCCTCCCGGAAAGCTGCATTGCGTCCACGCATATTCCCTGGGAAAAGAATGTCCTTCGTCTCCCTCCCAGTATCCCACCGCATTCTGAAACAAATATTCCTGCCCATTCACCTTCATCCTTCCATAGACCAAATGCCGCATACTCCGCACACTATGCCGGCATTCCAGGAAAGGAAATATGGAAAACGGCCCCATGATGTCATATCTCAAAGGAAAAAGGGGGCCAAACCTCAATTCTCCGCTTATATCCAGCTTTGGCGTATGTACTGCCAGAAGAATTCCCCTCTCTCCAAACCGACTCTTTCCGATCCAAATATCCTTTCCTGTCCGGTGGAATGCCGCGGCAGGATAATCAACATTCCAAGCATGATTCTCCGTAATGACCTGAATGGAACAAGATTTCTTTTGTCCTGATCTGTGAACCGCAGGGATGATTGACAAGGTCTGGTTTTCCGACTGGCATTTAAAATACCAGCCATAAAAATAATTGCGCATATGTTCTGCCCTCCATAGAAAGATACTTTTATTTTTCCACAAATGGCTTTCATTTATACGCAGCTCCCCTGCTTCTGGCCGTTCCATCTGACCTTGTTCCAATCTATCCTACAAGCAATGTAGCTGTTATTCCCACTTAAAACATTTCACCGCAATTCCCATGCAAACAATGGTAACAACTACCATAACCAATACCGGCTGCCACAGATTCCCCGCCGGCAGTCCAAGCGAAGCCGATTTCATAAGCTGTATCCCCTGTGTCAGAGGGAACAATCTGACAATCTTCTGCATCATCCCCGGCATAACCTCAAGCGGAACGGTTGCCCCTGAGAATATCAGCATTGGAAAATACAGGACGCTGGCTATCACACTGGCTATTTTCGTGTCTTTTGCAATCCCGCCTACCATCATACCGATACTTAAGGTAGAAACCAATGTAAGAAGCCAGCTCCCAATAAATGCAGGCCAGCTCCCGCGAAGAGCCACTCCCCAGAAGCAGGCGGCTGCCGGGAAGAGAAGAACCATAGAAGCAAGAGCATATAATACATAAATCGTAAATTCTACCACCAGCAGCATAACCGGGCTTACAGGAGTCACCTGAAAACGTTTCAGGATTTTACGTTCCCGGTATTCCGATACCACAATCGGCAGACCCATAAGACCCCCGGCACAGATCGAGATCGTACACACCGCACTCATAGACTGTTCCAGAAATGTATACTCTGCTCCGGGAAAAGCCGTCTTGGACTGGTAAATAATTCCAATGACAGCCAACACCACTACCGGCATAATTACCGCAAAAATAACCATATTCATGTTTCGTATATTCAATTTCAGTTCTGTTTTCAAAAGCTTTGTAAATGTCCTCATACATCTGCCTCCTCATCTGAAAATTCTAAATAAGCGTCCTCAAATTTTTCACATCCGCTCTGTTCTTTTGCCTGCTCTACGGTGCCGTAAAATACTGGTTTCCCTTTCTTCAGGATACAGATCTCATCACAGAGCGCTTCCACCTCATCCATAAAATGCGAAGTGAGGAATATAGTCAGCCCCTGCATTTTTAGCTCTTCCAGAATCTTCCATACCGTCCGCCTTGCCTTGGCATCAAGCCCAGTTGTCAACTCGTCTAAGAATACCAGCTCTGGCGACGGGATAAGTGCCAGGACAATAAACAGCCTCTGACGTTCACCTCCGGACAGACTTTTCACTGCATTCTTTTGCTTGTCTCCGATTCCGAACCGTTCACAGAGCTCTCTCCAGTCAGCCGGATTATCATATAGACATGCGATTTCCTCGCATATCTCGGAAACCTTAATCTCCGGCTGATAATCTCCTTCCTGGAACTGGACGCCTACCTTTTGGAACAATGCCCGCCGTTCTTTTCTTGGATCACACCCCAGCACAAGAGCCGTTCCCTGTTCTGCACGCTTAGTTCCCAAGATACATTCAATCGTTGTACTCTTCCCCGCACCGTTTGCCCCCAGCAGCCCAAAGACCGTGCCGTTCTTAACAGAAAGATTCAAGCCGTCCAACACCTTTTTCCCGTTATAGATTTTCGTAAGGCCGCTTACTCTGATGGCTTCTTTCGCTTTTCCCATTTTTATCTCCTTTCTTATTCCTGTTTTCAGATTGCAGTATAGCATTACCCGGAAATATCTTCTCGACTTTTTTTGGCATGTTTGAAAACGCAGACACAATCCATACATACGGAAAAATAAAAACCGGGGTGACTAAATACCTCGGCTTTCATTTTTATTCTTATTCTATTGATTTATGTCCGTTCAGCCGATTTCTGAGGATACCCCTTAATTGCTTTAATTGCGCGCAATTCAATATATCCCCGTTCCCCCCGCGGTTCCAGCTGGATACGTGGGCTTCTGTCATCCCATTCATAACCAATCACCGCCGGATCATACTGGTTCATAGAATACTGTACGGACAGGATTGCCTGAGAGTAATCATCTTCCCTGAACGGCTCACCCTGAAAAACCAGATACTCCGAAGCAGGCAGGGAAATGATATCAAATCCTTCCGGGATCCCACCTGCATAGTCTGACTCCACTTCTACCCCCTGTACATAAGTAGACGTACCCGGCGTCTTAAATCTTTCAGGCAGCCAAAGGCAGACGGGCTCCCCGCAGAGAGAATCCATACTCGTGAGAATTCCCCATATGTCACAGTTTACCTCGCTGCAGTAATCAAAATAATCCTCTGCGCAAATACCCCGCTTGATGATTGCCTTGCGCTCTGGCTTTCGGATTACCTGTACAAAAACACTCTGCAAATTTTCCATATCAACAACATCCTTCCTTAATTCTTTGAATTTCACGCCATAAGGGATAAAAAGCGCAATAGGAACCGGGTCCTTTACATAGTCTCCTGGATTACAGCCAAATTCTTTGTAAAAGGCTCGTGTATATCCGTCCACACTGCCAAAGCCGCACTCATAAGCTACATCTGAAACAAGACACTGCTCCTGCTTCAGCCGCATAGCGGAACGTGTAAGACGCAGCTTCCGAATATATTCCGCCGGAGTTGCCCCCAGATAATTCTTAAACAGCCGGTAGGAATGCCATGGGGAATAGAGCGAAACTTCCGAAAGTTGAGTTAATGTAAGTTCTTCTTCCAAATGTCCCTCAATATATTCCTGCATCCTCTGAACAGCCTCCATTTGTTCGTTCATACCGCCCTCCTGATATACTGCTAATGCTCCACCCTGTCAGAATCCAGATTCAAAAACCATACAGTTAATGAATCTAGTACAACCTCGCAGAATTCACTGTTAATTATGCAATGCTGTACTAGTACACCGAATAATAAGTAACCAGCCATATAACTTGCCTGATTTTCCATCTGCGTCGTTGTCGTCAATCGGCGTAGCGCCCACTACGCCTCATTCCTCCGCCTTGCATATGAAAAATCATTCTGCGTTATATGGCTAGGAACTTATTTTTCGGTGTACTAGATTCCGGCCAGATAAAACACTCGATTTATTGCAAAGACCTCCGTAAATATTCAGCCGTAATCGTTTCCCATGCCAAGCCATCTCTGACGGAGTTCCGGTAAAGACAATTTCCCCTCCGGATGTTCCGCCATCCGGGCCGATGTCAATCACATAATCTGCCAGCTTTACCACATCCATATTGTGTTCTATCACAATTACCGTATTGCCCCGCTTTACAAAACTGTCTAAAAGCTCCATGACTGTCTGTACATCTGAAGCATGAAGTCCCGTTGTCGGTTCATCCAGCACGTAGATATTGCCTCTCTTATCCAGATATTTTGCCAGTTTCACCCTCTGGTGCTCTCCGCCGGATAACGTAGACAGAGGCTGCCCCAATGATAGATAGGATAACCCAACCTCCACCATAGCATGTACAGCTTTGCGAATCTTTGGACAGCCTGAAAAAAACTCTTCTGCTTCTTCCGCATTCATGTCCAGAATATCCACAATATTTTTTCCATGATAGGAATACGAAAGGGCTTCTTCACTGTACCGGCTGCCGCCGCAGGCCTCACAGGTGGTCGTCACCGGATCCATGAAAACCAGCTCTGTCACAATCACTCCCCGTCCTTTACAGTCCGGGCATGCCCCTTTACTGTTAAAGGAAAACAAGCCTGCACCTACACCGTTCTCTTTCGCCAGCAGTTTACGTATATCATCGAAAAATCCTAAAAAAGTTGCAGGCGTAGAGCGTCCTGTGGCCGTCACCGGAGATTGATCCACTAAAATCAGCCGTTCCTCATACTGCTTTGCAAAAATATCACGAATCAGAGAACTCTTCCCCGAACCCGCCACACCGGTCACAGCGGTCAATACATTTAGTGGAATATCAGCGGAAACATTCTTCAGGTTATGGATATTTGCGTTTCGGACCGGAAGAAACCCTTCCGGTTTTCTGGTCGTTTCTTTCAATGGTATCAACGCTTTCATGGCATTACCTGTTAGAGTGCCAGAATCCAAAAGCCCGGTATAGCTTCCCTGATATAGGATTTCCCCGCCTTTTCTCCCCGCCAACGGTCCGATATCAATCACTTCATCTGCAATGCAAATCACATCCTTGTCATGCTCCACCACCAAAACACTGTTCCCCTTGTCCCGCAAGGACAAGAGCAATTTTGTCATACGGTGGACATCCCGCGGATGCATTCCGGTACTCGGCTCATCAAATATATAAGTCATTCCGGTATGCGCACTTCCCATATACCGTACAAGCTCAAGACGCTGCGCCTCACCGCCTGATAAAGTGGCAGACTCCCGGTTCAGGGAAAGATAAGGAAGCCCAATGTCGATCATCCGGTTCAGAGTTGTAACCAGCCCTTCTGCAATCGACTTGCCCCTTGGATCTGTAATGGTTTCCAACACTTTCCGAAGCTCTGTAAGCTCCATCCCGCACATCTCGTTAATGCTGTAACCTGCGACTTTGCAGGAAAGCGCTGCAGAATTTAAGCGTTTCCCATGACAGAGCGGACATTCCAGAGGATGCACATAATTTGCCAGACGTTTCATGGATGTCTCGCTCATATCGGAATTGTCACGTTTCAGAAGCAGGCGGCTCATCATATTATGGATTCCCTCTACTTGCTTCGACACACGCTCTCCGCCCTGTTCCCTGGAGCCATATAGCAGGAGGTTGCGTTCCTCTTCCGTATAATCACGCCATTTTTTTTCAGGGTCAAATAAACCGCTTCCTATATACTGTTTCCAATACCAGTTATTCACATGAAATGTAGGGAGATCCACCATCCCCTCATTCCAGCTCTTGTCCTCTGCAATCAACGGCAAAATATCAAGCTCCATCACCTTACCGATTCCAAAGCATTCCGGACACATCCCGTTTGGATTATTGAAAGAAAAATAGGAAGCTGTACCCACATACGGTTCCCCGATACGTGAATAGAGAAGACGCAAGGCAGAATACATATCGCTGATCGTCCCTACGGTAGACCGGGCATTCCCTCCAAGCCTTGTCTGGTCAATGATGACCGATGCAGACAGATTTTCAATCTTCTCTGCTTTCGGCTTCTCAAACTTGGGGAGCCTGCTCCGAATATATGCCGTATACGTTTCATTCATCTGCCGCTGGCTCTCTGCGGCAATCGTATCGAATACAATACTGGACTTTCCGGAACCGGAAACTCCGGTAAATACAATAATTTTTTCTTTTGGAATTTCAAGAGAAATATTTTTCAGGTTATTCTGGCACAATCCCTTTATGATAATGCTGTCTTGATGCGGCATATCTGTTCCCCTTTCTTAAATTTTCTGTTCGCAGTATAGCATTGTTCCAGAATATAGTCTCGACTTTTTTTGGCATTTTTAATCCGGTTCTCCTGTCTCATTAGACAGCGCTTTCCCTCACGATAGCAGAAAAATTTATTGCAAACCGTTTTCCAGAGCATTTTCAACAGCTTTCTTTATGACCTTGCTTGAGTTGGTCGCACCCGATATGGCATCCACATCAATCTTCTGTTCCGAAACAATCTGATCCACAATCGTCTCTGCCACCTGTCCGCGTTCATTTTTATGCTCTAATATCCTGATTTTCTCAATCTCTTTATTTTGTACTGTAACTTCAACCTTCGCATAAATGAAATTGACATTGCATTCTCCAATATAAACTCCGTCGGCAACATCACTGATACGGACATCTCCAATGGAAATTTCCTGTACTGCCTGCTTATAATCCCATACACTTTTCAAATAAACTGTCAGAACAATCAGTCCTAAAAAAACCGTGGCTGCAGCAACGCCTACAAGCAACTTTTTATTATGTTGTCTCATTTGAATCGCCTCTCAATCTTTCTCAAGATGTGGTCTGGTACAGCCTTCCTCTTTCCTGTATTGGCACAGACGATTTTCCCAATTGGTTTCATACCGGCAGTTTTAAAAAATTCATCCATATTACGGATTGCGCCTCTGCTTTGCCCGAATATCCAGGAAAACGGAGCCGGGGTATTACAGGCGGTCAGCAACATATATTTCTTTCCGCACAATCTTGGTTTGGGGAAAGCTCTCGTCTCTTCCATAGCAATTCCAAGCAACCGGTCAAAAAGATTTTTCACAGGAGCCGGAACATTTGCCCAATATACGGGAGCAGCAAGGATCACGACCTGACATGCCCCAAGCTGAGAAGTAATTTCATGGATATCATCCTTCAGCACACATTGCTCTGTCTTTAAACATGCCCTGCATCCTGTACAATAGGCAAGATTTTTTTCATATAAATTGATTTTGGTAACGGCATATCCCGCTTTTTCTGCCACATTAACAGAATGTTTCAACATAGTTGCTGTAATTCCACTCGAATGAGGGCTCCCTAAAATCGCAAGCGCTTGCTTCTGGATCATTGTTTTACCTCCATACCTGCAATAGACTGGTAGATCATATCAAATCCACATTGAAGAAATTGTTCTTTGGATAATCCCATGGACTGTTTGATGTAATCCGCTTTACTTGCCGTAAACTGAATCAGCCCTGACAACATTCCCCAACAGGAAAACGAAACAGGCGCAATGTCTAAATCTGCCCGCAAGTCGCCCTTTTCCATACCGGACATCAAAACAGTCTTTATCATTTCATTAATCTCTTCTCCCACCTGAAAAGTTTCCCTTTCCTCCGGATAGAAGTCCTGGCTCTCAAAATGAAACTTTATTTTTTCCAGCGTCATTTTGAAATAGAACGGATATTCTTCCTGGTACCGTACCAGTTCCTTGCAGATAAGGTCATACTTTGAACGTGTGGATTCCTGATGCTGTATGGCAGATGAGATGTAGGCGCAGAGCTTTTTCATGCTGCCCAATACCAATACGCTGACAATTTCTTCCTTGCTTTCAAAATACACATAAAGCGTTGCCTTACTGTAACCTGCTGCTTTTGCAATATCATCCATAGATGTCTGGGAAATTCCCTTTTCCATAAAAAGCACGGCTGCAGCAGAGGCAATGTTCTCCCGATGCACGCCTCTCGGTTCTTTTTTTCTTCTTCCCATAATCCCTCCAATAATTAAACTATTAGTTTAATTATATGGAAAAGGCTTTCGTTTGTCAATGTTTCTCTGAATAGCTTAGACTGTTCTTTCTGTTTTTTATATCATATTTCCATTCTTTCGACTTTCCGTACCATATTAAATGTCAACAGGAGCCCAGTCACAAATATTACAGATGACAAGCTGAACATAATCGCAAAGCTTTGATTGATATCCGCTGCCATATTCACCAACAGCATACTGAGTAGAATCGCACTGATAATTGTCATTGAATTAGATTTTTTTATAAATCCAATGCGTAAAGAACAAAGGGTGATTCCATCCGCAAGACATGCCAGTACCAAGGCATTTCGATATGCTATAGCAATATCTATAAACTGCAGATTATCGTCCAACAGTGAAAACATATAACCTGTAAGTGCAAATACGATAAAGCTGCCAAATGTACATACAAGTATTGAAGCAGAAACAAACAGCAACAACAGTTTAATTTTGGCCCATACTATACTTTTCCTATCAACGGGGTATGTGAACAAAAGAATTACATTTGCACCGCTGTACTCCCTTATCACATACCGGTATCCCATGGCAGATGCTAAAGCTGAAAATGCCATAAGTCCGACAGCCCCTCCCATAGCTGATATTCCCTGATAGGTAGAAAATAGTTCCACGGCGTTCGGATCCGCTGTGCCGAGGCTTGGCACCCAAGCAAATATGTAAGCCAGCCCTAAAAGACAGATGAAAATAGCGGACGCAACAAAAAAATAGGATTTAATATTTGTTTTTTTCAATTCCATCCTCATTAAATTCATTTTTCCGTACCTCCGCTCATGATATTGACAAAATAATCCTCCAGTCCCTCTGGACAGATTTCCCTTACTTCCGACATAGGTACTTCTCTGGCAATACTCCCATTCGCCAACACGCCCACCCTGTCAGCTATATACTCGATTTCGCTTAATATGTGGCTGGAAATCAAAACTGTCATATCATAATCTTTGACCAACGCCAAAAACAGTTCCCGCATTTGCCGGATACCCATAGGGTCGAGGCCGTTGACTGGTTCGTCCAATACCAGAAGCTTCGGTGAATGGCTGATTGCCCTGGCAATGGCCAGCCGCTGCTTCATGCCGAGAGAAAATTTAGAAACCGGCTTCTTTCCGGTATCAGCAAGCCCCACCATCTGCAAACTATTATCAATGGCTGTTGACTTACATCCCATATAAGCCAAATGAATCTCCAAATTTTCTCTCGCTGACAAATGCTCATAAAATACCGGCGTTTCAATCAAGATTCCCATCTCTTTCAGAAATTTTCTGTCCTGAACCTGAATTTCTTCTCCATCAAATTGAATGGCTCCTGCATTTGGCTGCAGTAAACCGGAGATTAATTTGAACGTAGTGGACTTTCCGGCGCCGTTTGCACCGAGCAGCCCATAGATAGTGCCGCGTTCCACACTCATATTGAGATGCCGCAGCACTTCCTTTCCATCAAAGACCTTGACTACTTCACGAACTTGTACCATCTTCGTTTCCTCCTACATACCACATGAATTAATTCCGCTTAATGGCCTTGCATCCAATCTTGTCTTACACCCAAGTTTTTTTGCAATACAGCACATCACGAATCTTTGAACATATCGGAGCGGGCCATTCGCAATGCGGATCTGCTTTGCCGAAAGATATTCCGGTATCGAGAAAGACTCCATGATTTCAGGCCGGAAATAACCATCCTTTCCAAACTGCTGTCCGGCTTCCACAAATGGCTGCAACAGTTTTGCTCCTAGTCTTCCTCCCATCAGGCTGAGACCGAACATATCTCCTTTGATGATCGTTCCGCCATACGCACATCCAAGCTGTGCCGGAAGCATTTTTAAGAATTCTTCGCAGCATCGTCCTTGAGATACTTCCGGGAATCCTCCCTGCAGGAGAAAGGATATTTGGGTTCCCGGCTGTTCCTTTGCAGATAGACCTGCTAAAAACTCCAGCATAATCCCTGGCACATTCTCTACATAAAGCGGCAGGGCAAACAGGACATTCTCATTCTCTTCAAACGCAGCCTTTGCTCTCTTCCACTGTTTTCGGTCTGAGAGATACCAAGTCTCCGATGTATTCCCGCTGCTATTCAAACCCGCGCCAAATGCAGCAAGGATCTTCGCAGTGTTGCTCTTAGACTGTGTACGGGCAGCACCGCTGATCATTACGAAATGCATACAGCCATCTCCTTCCACGCTTCAATTGGATATGCCCCCAGACTGATTCCATGAAAATTCAAACAAAACCGACTCATCCAGTGTGATAAATAATCCTTATTTCCTTCACCTGCATATAGAAGCCCGAATTGGAATTCTTTTTTATAACGAGGAACATGGCGTGTCTGTCCGTTTTCAATTCTGGTATACATAGTCGCCATGGGCAGCATCCGGTCTATTATATTTTTCATTTTATAGCCAACAAATCCTAGTGTCGTATCAGAGATAAAAACAGTAACATCATATTGCAAATAAGCCCTTAGGATCTGTTCGTAATCATCTTTGACAGCGCAAATACCAGGTGTTTTTAACCAACAGGCATTGCAGCCAATACAAGGTGTTATCTTCATATCTTTTATATAAAATGTCTTACACTCCGCCGTCTTTTCCTCCAGGCGGCATATTGCTTTTTCTGCCAGCAGATGCTCTTTAGGCAATGTATTGATAATTAACAGCCGCATTCTTTTTTCTCCCTTCTATTCAATAGGGCCAAAAAAACCGGCCCTGCAAATAATACTGTAAAGCCGGTGGAATCCCCCAAGTCAAGAGGAAAGTGTAATTCATTTTAAATTCATTTTAGAGGAACCCATACTTCGTAAATGTGTTTGTCTATATCCTCATTTGGCATCGCCATACGGACAAAAATATACACCATACCGCGAAACGCTGCCTGATTTTCTTTTACCCATGCATGGCACAGAGAAAACATCTTTTCCGGAACCGAAGTGTCATTATTATCTGCAAGCAATGTGGTATACAGGCATTTTCCATGCTCCAGATAAACATTTTGCTTCTCATGTTCTATTTTTCCGGCAGGTTTTACTACATACATTTCTGAGCCTTTGTAACCTGTTTCATCAAAAGTAAGCGTCCGAACCATGCTTGAAAGAATATCCTCATTCTCCACGTTGAGAAACCGCAGCACTTTATTCCTGTACTCTCCAAAGGAAGCTACGGAAGGAAACCGCTCTGCCACATAATAAAGCGGTAGTTCCCGGATCTCAAGCTTACCGGTATTCTCGGAAAACTCCTGATAAAAACGCTGTGTCTCCTTCAGACGCTTCTGTATCTGAGAAAGCCGGTCTATCTGAGCCTGCAGGCTGTCTGACTGTTGCTGAAGCTTTTCGGCATATTCCTCTGGCTTTGCCTCTAGTATTCCTTTGATGGCAACTGGTGAAAATCCCCGTTTCTTATAGAAATCAATCGCCATCAAACGGGAGATGTCAAACAAGTCAAATTCACGATATCTGCTATACTGCCCTCTTTTCGGCTTGATAAGTCCGATTTTCTCATAATACCGCAGGGTTTCACGGGTAAACCCCAGATGTTCAAAAATATCTTTCATATGATAAACCGCCGATTCCGCAATATCTACAAGTATGTCGCCAACTGCCTGACTCTCTTTTGCTTTGATAGTATCTCTGGAATAACGCTTATCCAAGGGTTTTGGAGCGTCGGCCGGAATAAACCAGGTCTTTCCTTTTTTTACAGCGCCCTCTATCCTTCCGGCCTCACAATAATAAGCAGCCATCCGGCTGGACACTTTCCATTTATTTGCAATCTCTGCAGCAGTGAGATAATCCATTTCCATCCCTCCTGCATCTATTATATTTCAGATACCTGAAATATAATAGAAAGTAACCTTGGATTTATAAAAATTATCACCAGCTTGGCATTCCTTTGCCTAACAGGAAATATTATAGTATTTGTGATTTCATTTATTTCTCCCGTTCTTTATGTGACTTGATGATTCGCAAAAAATCTACGGGAAGCAAAAGCACCTGTTTCTATAAAAATAAATGCCGTCGGAATAACCCATATTGCATATAATATGCCGTTATCCATTTGTTCTATTGACATGAGAGAAACAAATTGAGCATGATACATAGGTAAAAGCCCTATAAACCGAAACAATGGATTACTTTCCGAAATGGGTAATACAGCAGGGAAAAAGTACACTGCCGCTGAAGCAACCAGAGCCACCATCTGATTCCTGCTGATAGCTGAGATTAGCAGCGTAATTCCCGCAACACTCAATGTTCCCGTAAAAGCCAGCAAAACTTGATATTTCAGCAAAGTTCCACAGGTAATATTAAAAGGAATATACCCATTATCAAATGGCATAGGCGCAAAAAGAACGCTGCAATTCAATCCATCTCTTCCATATAGAACAAATGCAAACAAAATATTGACGGCAGCTACTGCCAGTGTCACTATAAATGCAGCAATCAAACCAGCGCCCACTTTCGCCGCCCCACATTTCGTCCTTCCATATCTACTTGTAAGGATAATATTATCCACTCCGCCATATTCACCACAGAAAACAGGTGCGGTCATAATAACAATAACCAGCGAAAGAATGAAAAAAATCTTAACCATGTTCTGGCTCGTTGTAAGCCAGCCGTCAACATAACCAATCCTGACTTCCTCACCGCCAAATGCATCCGAAACACGAACACCGTTCCAGTTTCCATTCATATCAGAAAACCGCGTAAAAACTGCAGACTGCAGAGCGTTATGATAGAGATACGCAGCATTCATTCCATGTAAGTTCGTTTGGGCAGCAAAGTCATTCATCATTTGCTGAACTTTTTCATCTGTCAATACTCCCTCATATTTCGCCGCAATCTCCTTATCAATCTCTACGGCTGTTTTTCCTGTCCCTTCCTTGCTCACTCCATCAAATGCGTATTTATTTTGATAGCTGGAAAACCCCAAAATGGCAGAAAAAAACAGTACAAAAAGCAAAGCAATCTGTGTCAGGCGTTTTGAAAATATTTTTCGTAATTCAAATTGAATTAGTTTTTTCATTCTTCTGTGCCTCCTTTGAAATAAAATAGATACAAATCTTCCAAATTAGGCTGCACCTGCGAAGCATCTGCCATAGGCGGATGATCTGCAATGATCCGTAAAACCGTTTTGTTATTATTCATGTTGCGCAAATTGCTGGTGTTAAATGCTGCTGCATATTTCTCCGCCTTTGCCGATGGGACAATGCACTCCCACACCTGCCCATTGATTTCAGACGTGATCTCCTGTGGTTTCCCGAAGTGAATAATTGAACCGGATTTCATCATAATAATTTCCTCTGCAATAAACTCTACATCAGAAACAATGTGGGTAGATAAGATTACGATACGATCTTTTGCAAATGCACTGATCAGATTACGAAAACGGACACGCTCTTTAGGGTCAAGCCCTGCTGTCGGCTCGTCTAAGATTAATATACGCGGGTTATTCAACATTGCCTGTGCAATTCCCAATCGCTGTTTCATACCGCCGGAAAAGGTTTTAATTTTATGTCTGCTTTCTGCAGATAATCCTACCTCTTCAAGTAATTCGTTTGATTTTTTCTGCGCCGCTTTTTCACCCACTCCCTTTAGAGCTGCAACATACAGCAGAAAATCAAGTGCGGTAAAATCGGGGTAATACGCAAAATGCTGCGGCAGATATCCCAAAAGATTCCTATACTTTTCTCCAAGCCCTGCAATGTTTTTCCCATTCAGAAATATTCTTCCAGAAGTAGGTTTTTGAAGATTGCACAGCAGTCTCATAAATGTAGTTTTCCCCGCGCCATTTGCCCCCAATAGTCCATAAACACCATTTGATAAAGTAATGTTCAAATCATTTACGGCTGTCTTCCCGCCAAATTGTTTGGTCAGCCCGACTGTTTTTAAAACCATGTCAAACTTCCTTTCCTATGTTTTTATGACGAGTATAACGCGTAAATTTCAACTTTTTATCTACAAAGAAAGATTTTTGAAAAATGCAGATACCATAGCTCCATTCGGCGTATTATCAATGTTCAGATATCCGCCATGAAGTTCGCAGAGCAGCCTGCAGATATATAATCCAAGGCCAAAGTGTTCCGCACGGTCTTCTTCTGTGAAATATGGATTCGTTACCTTATGTACAATATTCTTATCAAAGCCTTTTCCGTCATCCAATACCATGATCAGCAATCCTTTATTCTGTAAAGAAAAAGACAATGTAATGGACGTCCGGGCATAGCGGACGGCATTTGCTAACAGATTATTGCATACTTGTAAAATGAACGATCTATCTATAAAAAGTTCACAGGCAGGCACCTCATTTTGCAGGTGCAATGCTTTTCTATTTTGTGTACATACCATTTGTGCGTTTTCCTGTAGAGAAGACAAAAACGGCTGCAGAGAAACCGCCTCGTACTTCGGCTGTGTGTCCTCCAAACGCCTGAGACTGCTCATACTGCTTACATAAGCCTCCATACGGGATATGTGTTTTCCCATAGTAGCAGCGATTTTTCTTGTCCGTTCATCTGCATTTACCTGCAGCATTTCATTGTAGCCTTTTAATACTGTAAGCGGGGTACGCAAATCATGGGCAAATGCAGCATTGAGTGCTTTCCGTTCTTCGACCTGTCTCCACATTTCAGAAAAATTATTTACAAGAGCCGCGCGCATGATTTCAAAGGAATCCACAAGCTCCCCCAACTCATCTTTACTGTCGTATCCTACCGCAAAGTCCAAGTCATTATTTGATATTTTTTCAGCCGCAATGCGCAAGTTTGCAAGCGGCTTTTTCAGCTTGTCCCTGTAAAACAGAAATGCTGCCACTATAATACATAATGCGGAATAGACAGGTGCAGCAATCGTAGAAAACAATTCTAATAAAGTGATGATACGTTCATCCTGCCCGGAAGGCATAACGGGTACATTCCCGATATAAGCGCCGTCGCCCAGTCGTTTGCCCTGCTCATTTGTCAGATAATATTTTTCACCGGCCGACGGGTAAGACTTCCGTATCGTATCCACTGTGTTATCGCATATGGAAATCGTCATGATAGAGAGAATAAGAGCAAGTACCGCAAAAACTGCCACGTAGAGCACCAGACTTTTCCTAAGAGATAAATTCAGTCTATAGTGCTTTATTTTCTCCATTTGTACCCGCACCCCCAAACTGTTTCAATATATGCCCTGTCCGTATATGCTGCAATCTTTGACCGTATCCTTCGGATATGCTCCGCCACAACACTGCTGTCCCCCATGCTGTCATAACCCCAAATGCGCTCATAAATCCGTTCTTTCGTAAAAACCTGTCCCGGATTTTGAGATAACAGTTCCACAATATCAAATTCTTTTTTAGCAAGACCAAGACGCTGCCCCTCAAAGAAAAGGCAGCGCTCTAAATAATCAACCGTCAGATCAGCAGAAAACTTAATCTGCGCATCAAAGGTACGCCGTGCTTCCCGGCGCAAATGCGCAGTCACCCTTGCTTCAAGCTCCATAAGGGAAAAGGGCTTGACAATATAATCATCACCGCCGGCGGCAAACCCTTTTACTTTGTCTGTATCTTCTATTCGAGCAGTTAAGAAAAGAATAGGGCAGGACACATAATCCCGAATACGTTCGCAAACCTTCAGGCCATCCAGTCCGGGCATATTAATATCAAGCAAGATAATATCCGGTTCCTGTTCCACTTGCTTTAATGCTTCTGTTCCATTTACGGCTGACAGGACAAAATATCCTTTGCTTTCAAAAAAGGCACGAAGCATTGACACAATATCTGTTTCATCATCCGCTATTAATATTTTTTTACGCATGCTGGCACCTCCCCAATTGCCTGGCTTCCAAATTCAAAATCTATTTCGCACTGATTGTATCCACAATAGACATGTTACGGATTTTCTGAACCGGCCCCCTGATTGCGAGAACCACTGCAATTATTACTGCCACTATAATAACAGCAAATTCCGCTGCAGGAATATTCCATGAATCCCACCAGCTTATCAAACAAAAGCTTATTACACAACACTCCAAAGATACCGCCGCAAATACTTCCGGTAACCGCATATGCAACGGCTTCCGCTACAATCATTCTGGTTAGCTGCCGATTGGTCAAGCCAATCGCACGGAACGCACCATACTGCTTCATTCTCGCCGCAACACTCATGGCTATACTGTTCATTACATTGAATATTGTAATCAGTGCAATAAGAACCAGAATACTGACTTCCTCGTCAGAAGCCGTCAGAAATATAATCGGTATCTGCCTATTCTGCCGTCTTACCTTTTCACATACATCAAATCCTGTTCCATCCGGTAAAGTAACATCAAGCAGTAATAGATCGTACTCACTGATAATTGACAGGGACTCAAGGGCTTTTTCCACTGTCCGTACAACCGTAACATCAAATCCGTTCTTCCCCAGAGAATACTTGAGTCCATCTACCAGACTCACATCGTCCTCTAATAATAATATTTTGCTCATCTTTAGCCATCTCCTGCCACACAGATATTTTCTTTCATATACTCATGGGCAGCACATCAAAATCTTCTGATTTAAAGTTAGAATAGTATCTCCCTTTTTCAGCAGTAAATTTTAAAACACAATAATCAGGATCTGTCACGCCCTGGGGATAATACATAGTATCACCCTCAAGCCAGATCATCTGCTTAGCTTCAGCATCCTCTAAAACCTCCATGGTGCCAATCAGCATAACTCCACGAAAAAAACGTTTATCATAAAAATAAATGCTGGCATTTGAATTTTCCCTGTATTGAGCTACCCGCATAGAAGATGTATTAGTTGTAAACCAAAATTCCTTGATTCCCACTCGTTTTCTGGGCGGCAGCATAGCTTTCATATTTGGGAAACCTTCCGCGGAAATGGAAGCAATGAAAGATACGTTCTGCTTATCAATTAAGTTTCCTATTGTTTGTTCTGGATTTCTCATTTTGTTGTCTCCTCCGCTCTTTTCAGCAGCGTTCCCGTCTCCAGTATATTTCCTCTTAGAAAGGCATTAACTTTCATCCGCTTTTTTCCAGGAAGCTGCACTTCTTTTACTTGCTTAATCCTCCAACTTACAATTTTGCTATCGCTTTTCTGAGATCCGCAATATACCCGACCTGCTGCTTTTTCAGATACCCCTTTACAAACAAATTCATAATCGGGTTCTTCACCTGGACTTGTTCTGTAAAAGTAATCTGTGTACCATCATCGCAGCTCTCAAATATACCGCTCCAATGGCCCCTCATGTTTTGATTTTCCATATCAAAGCGGTATTCTCGGTATGGCTCCTTTGCAGTGATCCGAAAATGTGTTACAAATTCATCCCTTGTATACTCGTCAAAACGATTTTCATCAATTATTTCGATTTTAGATAAATCACTTCGCCATTCAAAATTCTCATTATCTGTAACAATATCCCAGACCGTTTTACAATCACAGGGAAATTGTGCTGTCACTCTTGAGATCTTCACTGGACGTCCCTCCACTCTTTTATTGTTTTTTCCAGAAGATCCATTTTAGTTCCATCGTTTGAACACAATAATCTCTGCATCAGTTCCAAACCCGCTGTACTCAGACACCATGAGGTATTTCTCGTCAGCGATGATCCCGTAGCACCTGTCGCTGTCCTTTTTATGTAGCTGGTTCCCCAGATAGATCCTGTTGTCATCCCAAAACTTTACAATCTGGCTGTTGGGAAGGGCATATTCAATGTTAGCAAAGGAACCTTTCAGCGCATTCAGCTCTGTTACTTCTTCCATATCCGGAATGTGAAGCGCATTGAAGGCCGCAATCAGCTTTTCTTTTAATTCACTTAACGCTGTCTTGCCTTTTTTACAGCATTGTGCAACAAGGCATTCCGCCCCAAAAGGCTGGCCTCCTGTTGCCGCACACCCATTACAAGTGCTGCTTAATTCACAGTTCGTACAATCAATTCCACAAATAGATTTCATTATGTTTTCCTCCGTATACATTATTACTCCATAGCTTTCCGGTAATAAAAAAATTCTTTCATTGCTACAAAGATAATTTTATTGTATCTACTTTATCCATTACTTTCAACGAGACAGTCCACTTTTGCAAAATAAAGTGCCATATTTGCAAATTTAGGGAAAAATTTAGCGAGAGCTGTGACCACATTGGTTACAGCTCTCGCTATTTTGGACTAATCATTTCTCGAAAGCCTCTTCACTTTTGATAACCCCGTGTATCTTTTCATCATAAAAACCAACAAAATCCCCAAACAGCTCCAAATCTAATGAATTGAACCTTTTTTCCCTGTCAAGGTTTTTATGTATATAGTCAGCTCTATCTTTCGAAAACCGTTCCTTGTTTTCGGAGACATTATAATCGTAATCCAGTGTTTCAAGCCATTTGTCAAATTCCGCATTAAATTCATCCCTATAGGTTTCATCATTGAAATAATTATGTCCCTTATCCTGGAAATGAATGAAACGAAACCGGGAATCATCTTTATATTTTTCATAATAAATGTCGTAGCCGTATTTGGCTGGAACAACTTCATCATCCAAACTATGCAGGATCATAATGGCGGCATCGCTCTCTGAAAATCCGTCCATCGCAGTATTTGAGGCATAGCCGCCGTATTTCATCCTCTCGTGGAGCTTCACAAACGGCAATATAAGATAGATACCGTTCCCTGCCTGTTTTTTCCCCTCTGCTTCAAACATATCCGATGAAGAGTTAAAACCGGAACACGCGATAACTGCTTTTACTTCAGGATGATAGGTAAGTACACTGCAAACACTGTAACCGCCCCAGCTATGCCCGAATAAAACGATTGGCAGATCTGGGAAATTCCCACTTTCTTCCACAAATGTGATTGCATAGTCAAGATCTATCACTCCCTGTGGAAGTCCTCCGACTCCTTCGCCCTCGCTTTCATCATTTCCCGTAGCGTCATAAGCAAAAACGCAGTATCCATGATGCGCAAAATAATTCGCACAGTCCATATAAGAGTTGTGCCCTCCGCCGCCAAATCCGTGAGCCATTACGACAATTCCATGCGGTTTTTCCTCCGTGGTATACAGATATCCCGTCAATTTCTGTCCCTTATTGGAAGCGAACTCATATTTTGTGCGCTGCAATCCATCAAAATCCTCAACACGCCGTATAAACGCCTCATCACTTTCAAAACGCTGGTTAAAATTCTCGTTGTATATTATCACGGATAATGCCCAATCTCCGGCAATGAGCAGCACCATGACAATAGATAATACAATAATGAGAATTTTTCTCTTGGATTTCGTTTTCATATTGGTCACCTCTTCTGCCTTATAACTTCAACACAGCAATCAATTCATTGCAATCTATAGTAAATAGCCTACAGCGATAAAAAGATAGCTATACAAACATTTTCTGTTTAGTCGTAAATACATTACACCGCTAAGAACAGAAAATATCATAGTAGAAATTCCATTCCATATTTCAAGTCCTACTCCTCTCGACACAAAATGAAACGCTCCCCATGTCACAGCCAATATGATACCACCGAAAGGAATCGGACTTTCTTTTTTCAACAAGGTTTCAATCGCTTTTTGCCCATACATTATGATTAGAGTAACAAGCATTACCTCAAAAAGATAGTATAAATATTGTGCACAGAATTGGTATGCATTTTTACCTTGAACTTCACCAAATACTTTTAGAGTATGCCAATCTATAAAAGTCAAGATTTTGCAGCAGATTAAGCAGGAAAATGTTATGACCCAATTTTTCAAAGAAGGATGATCCTCTTTATTTTCTCTTGAGGGAAAGTGATAATACTTCTGCGAAAAAAATAGTGCCATTACAATAACAACTGCCCATATAAAAACCATTATCATACAATGAACGCTTCTTTGGTTTGCGGTATAGTTCCATATATCTACATGCAGAATCATGAATTCGATTACAAATATTGAAAAATATTCAAGCATAAATGCTCCAAACAAGAGCAGGCTCAGCCATAGATATTTTGTCCATTTTACTTCTCTAGCCATTATCTTCACCTTATGAAATCCTAATTTTACACTCTCTGTAGCTTCTCGACAAATTTTAATTGAACAAAATCGCTGTGCGATGGCCTGCCAAGGCTGTGGCATAGCGATTTTGTTCAATCCTGATTTATACTGCATTTGCACTTCCGATTTCTAGTAAATTTCCCTCTGGGTCTGCTACATAAAAATTATGAATACCAAAAGGATAAGTAATGGGTTCTCCTGTGGGAAACTGCACCCCTAACCTCGACAGACGTTCATATTCTGAATCCACATCAGCGAAGCTGGGCAACCAGAGGGCAATTTCAAAAGTCTGGTTGATACCATTTGGAGGAATATAGTCCTCACCTATTGCCTTGACAAATTCTTCTCTGCTATACATAAACAAGGATAATTCACCGCTCGCTGTTTCAAAGTCTGCAAATGAACCACCATTCCATTGCGTTTGAAAGCCTAATATATCTCTATAAAATCGAACCATGTTGTCCATGTTACCAACGAGTAAACTCACGCCTACACGCACTTCTTTTCCATTCATTATCATTATCTCCTCTAAACTACAGCTTCCGATTTATCATTTTCTGCCAATATAGCCGCAGACTTTTTTCTTAATATTGCAGATACTCATTTCCAAATGTTGCAAGCCTCCTGCCTTCTTTCTCTATTTGCGTTTGGAAAATTTCTCTTTTGCGTATTCATAGGCTTCCTGGATATATGGCTTTAAATCCTCAAAAGTCTTTTCCGATGGGTTCAGGACACACAGCCACCCCATCCACGCATAAACCGGATGCGGCAAAAAACGGTCAACCGTAGAAAAATCATAATCCATTTCCACAATTCCGCCTGCCCCCGGACGTTGTGGCACAGCCCCAAACAGCTTCACAAACGTCTCCTTACGGACACCCAGGTTCACCCGGTAAATTCCTGGTCTGTTAAGCTTCGAACCTCTGTCATTATTGCCATCCTTCTCCTTGACCGTCAATATATACACGCCCCGTTTCAGTGCACGGCCGGGATTATAAAAAATTGCCTTTTCTCCCCAGCTCTCCACAAGGACACTCCCTTCCAGATTCTCCATGCAATACTCCAAAATCTCCTCCGGCTTCATTCAATCTCACTCCCTGTACATTTCAGATTCTTTTTATAAATCTCCAATTCATAAGTTTTTCCACTACGCTGGTCTGTCTTCTGCTCCGAATGCTGGTATACCAATCCACAGGATAATGCCAACGCCTTTGAAGCAAGATTCCCTGACCGCGTAGAATAATAAAATTCCTGACCGCCTAATGAAACGCAGTATTCCATCAATAAACACAGTATCTGTTTCCCATATCCCCTTCCGACATACTCCGGACCCAGGGCAATACCAGTCTCATGATAAATGTGCGGCCCTGTTTCCTCCACTCCGGCAAATCCGATGGCCTGCCCGCTGATCTTCTCATAAACCAGCCACGCATCATGGGTTTCCTGCCATGCGACCGTCTGTTGTATCCTCTCCCTGGCCTCATCCTCATCAGCCGTCACTTTCCATATCATATATTCCGCCGTCTCCGGCCTTGACCAGACATTACAGTATATGGATCTCCAGTCCTCATATTTTGCTTTCCCAAGAATAATATCTTCTGTCTCCATCCACCTTTTATCCCTCATAAATTGCCCTGTCACAGCCAGACCGCCCAGTATCCGTAATAAAAAGTCCCACTCCCATGATACAGATTCCTATTGCTGCTCAGGAGTCTCCCGCAAACGCAATTGCATGCTATCAGAAAATCTTTGATTTTGCCAGTGAAAACGTATTCGCATTATCCGGGTTCTCCTATGAGGTCATCATCAATGAAAATGTAATCGACCGAACGGAGGATGCCGTTGTCCAGATTCAAATTCCCATAGAAAAAATATAGCGAAAGATTAAAATTCACTTCCGCTATATTTAACTGTAAGCACTGCAACTATTTTTTCTGAATCCAATACTTCATAGATAATAATGTAACCAGAAACAAATAACTGACGATACCCTTTATGAGCATAGAACCCATATTTACGCTCCGCTCCACGATAGGGCTGCTCTTCTAAGCTGAAAATCGCATCTTCAAGCCTTTGTGCCAGCATTAATGCATTGTCACCGTAATTATCATTAAGAAGTGCCTGTTCATAGATTTTGTCTATATCACGATAAGCCTGCGGAAACATCTTAACAGTATATTTATCCAAAATGTTTCCTCCTCAATTGACTTAGAGCCTCTCTTGCATCTAACAGTTCTGCTCCATTTGACACCTCCTGCTCCGCCTCCAGGATTGATTTGTCAATTCTGTTCATGTTGATCAATTCATCATAAGCTTCTATGCTCATAACCACCAAATCTCCATACCCATTTTTTGTAATAAACACCGGCTGTTGCTGCTTATGACAAATTTCAGATATTGCATTTGTATCTCTAAGTTCCGTAATTGGCTTAATTACTGGCATTTAAACGCACCTCCTTTGTACATAATAATAACATTATTATGTATATTTCGCAATACATATATTCTTATTACAATTATAGTTCCTTATTCGCAATATAAATGTAAGCATCCTCAAGCGTTGCCTCACAGGGACTGCAGTTCATCCGGGGAGGCGCTTCGCTGATCAATTTCACCTGCAATTCATCTCCCATATACTGTTTCGATGACACATGATATCTTCTTTCCAGTTCTCAGAAGATTCCGGATGCGGATACGTTCTTCCGGGTCTAATCCTGTTGTGGGTTCATCAACAATCAAAAAATCCGGCTCATTTAAAAGCACCTGGTTTTACCAGATGCTCGTTATATTGCGAGTGTTTCTTTTGCCAATGATAAACGGCAAACTAATAAACCCCTATTTTTATCCTGCATTGACTATCACCCCTCATCCCGAATATTCGGATAGTATGGCAAATTATCTACCTATTAAATTTCTCAAACAGGCTGTCCAACATCTCCTGCTCTGATAAGCGGCGTTGTTTAGTAATTCCGCCCCATTTACCTCCTGTTTTCAATATGCTCTTTTAAACTGAAAAATTCATTTACACATGAATCCGCGATTTCCCTTAGCATATATACTTTCTCATCACCTTCCCAATGGTACACTCTGTCCGTATAGCTTCTCTGTCCCACAATCCATAATTTCTGCTTTGCTCTTGAGAAGGCCACATTAAGGCGTTTATAATTTGAAAAGAAAAAACTGGTTCCATGATTTCTTGTTATAGAGAAAATAACAACTTCATTTCATCATACTTTTTCAAACTTCTATACATTTGATAATATAGTCATTATACATTTTTCTATATAATGCGACAACATCTTTTATCATATCCGCTGACTATCACAACATATCTAAAAATATTTTTATCTATGTCATATCAACAATGGATGTTCATTGCTCGATGTATAGCGAAAGAACCTGCTAATCCGATACTGCACAAACAATATCGGATTAGCAGGTGTGTTACTATTCCATCAGCATCTTCCAGACATCCTCTGCTTCGGAAAACTCTTCAGCAAATTCCTGGCTCGATGTACTATATTCTTCGTATGTATCTACAAAACCGTATTTCAACCGATCTAATTCTACCTCTCCCAATCTATAATCCCGTTGAAAGTTCTCCCATGACTCTTTTTTATCATCGCTTTGGTACAGCATATCACCGATTTTTATTTTTGATCCAACCATAATATAGATTACCTCCAAATCCATTGATATCCCGACCAGCCTCATACTACCGTACTCTTTCCATTCATTACAGGAAAAAAGCAAAAAATATTGTTTAATCTTCCTCAGCTCCTCCCTGGTAAAAGGAAAACATCTCCTTAAAACATGTACCACACATATTCTGGCCTTTTGCAAAAAGCCCTCTTTCCTCACAGGACATGTTTGGAAAAACATTCTGTATCAGATATGGCGCACCATCCTGATACTCCCGGTATTTTTGTGCCTCTTCCTTTTTCACGGTAAAACAAAAATCCTTATAACAGATCCGACAACTCGCAGTAAGATATTCTTCATCCTCCCCAAGGGTCTCCTGCCATGTAAGATACTTCTCATAATTTTCATTTGTGCAATCCCTTAACACTTCCTTCTTAAATGAAAATTCCGGATACACCACATAGCCGGACTGATGCTTTTTTCCGGTTCTTTTCCCGAACCCTTCTTCCTCCAGCACGTCCACAATATCCACCCCCATATTATTTACATCAATATAAGCGCAATTTCTTCCCGGTGCATCGTCCAGGCAGCAGGTAAGATTACCATATGGCTCACCCTCCTCAAACAATGCAATTGCCAAAGTCCTATTATATGCATAATATGTCGGCCAAACCTCCAGCTTTTTTCCTGTCCGTAATTTTAAAAATCTACTCATTTTCATCTTCCTTCCCTTGACATCTTTTTCATTCATTGCTGCTATAGGTCTGTTCCTATTCCTGCGATCAATTCATTTACCTGTAAATCCTGCCTTTTATACTTTTCCTGATACTTCTCCTGGCTTATTCTCTTTTCATCATTTCTGCCACTAATTCCTAATTCTTCCTTGCCTTTCCTCTTAAATAACTCCTTCCATTCTCTAATCTCTTTTTGTTTTCCACAAGAAAAACACACTTCCGATAGCTGCCCTCCTGCTCTATGCGGTTATCGCCTCCTATGCTGTCAAGATACTGCTCACCGGCTTTTGACCGGGAGATAAACATGGATATTCCCATACACACCATATCCTTTGGCCTCCATTCCTTATAAAACAGGCTGGCCGCAAACCGTACCCCCATCAGTCTTGCCTTCTTCTTCATCAGCCTAAGTATCAGCTCTATTGCCGGACCGGCCATATCCTGCGGAAGCTTCGACATATACGCCGTTTCCAAAAACAGTATCAATTCCTCCTTCTGCTTCACTTCCTCTTTTTGCTTCTCATCTTGCCGAAATACCGGCGCAGACAGGTCTGCAAATTCAAGCTTCGGCAGGCTGCTATCCTTCTTTATACTTCCATAAATCCCTTTGGTCAGGCGGATCGCAGCGCGCAGCACAATTTTTCCATCCAATGACAGATATATGACCTTTTTATTCGCATCGTGACATGCCAGCAGACATTGTTTGTATACGCCGTCCACATAGGAAAGACAGGTAGCCTCCGGCACCTGCCCCATCTGCATAACCGGCAGCAATCCATCTTCTTCCCAAACATGCAGCCGGTCGCTTTTCTCCTGTATGTTTTCCATCCATCTGTTCCTGCTGGAATCAAGAATCGGATAATCCAGCTCAACCGCCAGGTCGTCCCTGAAATATTTTAATTCCCGGAACCTGCCCATCAGCTCCGCATATACCAGCCGCCTAAGCGCTTCTTTTTTCTCCGGCACATTTCTCAGATATGTGCCCATGATATATGCGCCGTCCTTATAGATAAACTCTTTGATCCGCGCCTCATTATCCCGGATAAATTCCTCACTGAAGCCAAATGCTTCTTTCAACTTCTTCCAGTCTTCATTCTTGTCCAAGATCTGTTCCCTGACAATCTGTATATCTTTCTCCCCCTGGAAAAAACCCGTATTCTTGCAGATATACCTTGCTTCAGCCACCGTCTCTATGTCCCCAATCAGATACTGCATCTGTTCGTAATGCTCCAAAAGCCGCATTCCTACTATATTATCCAGTCCTTTGATATGGGAAAATGTTCTTTGCATCCACACAGAAAAAGGCTGCACCGACAACTGCCTGGCCAGCGGGGGGATCTCCATATCTATCTGCAGGCAGTTCTTATTGATTACTTCCCGTATTACCTTTAACCGTGCGTCCACCCGAGGGAGCGACAGGTTTAGATAAAGCTCGGCATACCGTTCAGGCAAACCGCTCAGGACCCGTATCTCCTCAAACGTGTTTCCTCTATCATAGAACCGTTCCAGAATATCTACCGGCCACTGTTTTATCTTGAGACACTGCTCCAGATTCCTTGCGTTTATCGTATTGAGATTAATCACCCGGTCATAAAACTCTCTTTGAAACAGGATGGAGTGAAAAGGTATCGAAAGAAAAAGTTCTTTTTTCTCTTTGAGCAGGGAAAGAAATGCCTTTTTCTTATGGGTGATGGCATAAATCATCAGCTCCTCCATCCGTTCACCCTTCCATTCCTCTATAAACTCATTATTATAGAAAAACGCAATATAAGAAGCCCTGTTCCCTGTCATCCGGTGCGCTTCTTTATCCATTCCGTTCGCCACCTTATCTTTCAGGCGGCGAAGATCATACACCAGGGAGTGATTGCTAAGTAGGAACTCCATAAAAGAAGGCTTCTCCTCATCAGTAAAAAACCGATCTGCCCATTGTAAAAAATCTTTGATAGTTCCCGGCTGCTCTTTGATCTGCCGGAAATTTTCATCATCTATGCGTTGCCTGTTGCCCCCTATTCTCAATATCTCGTCCAGCGCCTCAAATATTTCATGGCTGTGAACAATGTCAGAAAGGCAGCCATCATAATCAGACAACGCATTAAGCATCTTGCCCGCAACTACTTTACTGTAAAAAATCTCCCTGTTTTCTGCCAGCAGACTTTCCCCGCAAGTCTTTTGCAGTGAAAAATAATTGTGTAATCCGTTTCTTAACAAAGACTTTTGCTCCAATGACAGTTCCAGATCCTGATAATACTTAAGGTATACCAGCAAATGCTCCCCGGCTACACCCTGATCCATTAAAATGTCAGCAACTCTTTCCTTATTATATAGAAGCAATTCTTCTGCCTCTGTCTGTCCCAGCAGCGTTCCCACTCTTGCCGGTGACGAACCAATCTGCAGAAGCCCCAGGACATATTCTAACAATTCAGGTGTCTCAATCAGGCGTTTCTGCACATCCGCTTCTAAATACTGGAATTGAGAAGCCGCTTCCGATTCCATCACTTTCTGGCAGCCATCTAATAATAACTGCTCGTCACACTGTTTCGTCAGGCTTTTCTGCATTCTTGTTTTTTCAAGCAGCCGGCAGCACTCTCTCCGTATCCTAATCTTTTCCACATTCATCTGCAACAACCTCCATCTTATTAATAATTTCCTGAACCGTCTTCCACTCCAGCGCCCCGTGGGCAAACAGGTCAACTATATGGTCTGCCAGTCTTCCCGCTGTGCGTTTCTTTACCTTGCAGTCTTTTTCCAGATAGCTGTCAAGCAGTTCCAGACATATCTCTGCTTTTTCCCTTTCAGAATACAAGCGAGATAAATGTCTGGCAATCGCATCCTGAATCCCATACATATCCTGCGATGACTGGATATCCGCGCAAATCTGTTTCCGGAACGTCTGCAGCTCTTCCTGCCGGCGCTCTTTTTTTATCTGTTCTCTCCTCTCGTTTTCCTTTTTCCGGAAAGCTTCCCATTCATCCGTTGAAAAATACTCTCGATATAACCGGTTCCTTTCTGATTCGCCAACATCCTCCTTGATGAAATGAAACAGAGAAACACTGTCCTCCGGAAAGCTCTTACGCACTCCGTACATCAAAAGAAAGTTGTAAAGAAATTTTTCATATTCCTGCGGCATCTCCCTGTAAACCATCAGTTCCACCCAGTCAAAGAGCTTCGCCTGCTCTTCCACGGATAATATCTCTTCTTTGAACTTCATATTCTGAAAACGGTATCCATAACTCTGCACCTTCACTGCGTCCAGCACAACATTGCGGTACCCGAAAAACCCGTCCAATTGACAGATTCCGTAATACCTGTCAAATGCTTCCCAAAAAAGATAAACTTCATGACTTGTTAAATAGCGGGCAACCGAACCTATATGGCCTTTCATAATGCTCCACTTATTTTTGAGCGTTTCCGCTGGCATATGTTTCTCATCCTCCGCATACTCCGCAAGAAGCTTTACCATATCTATCTTATTTTGTTTTACTAATAACCGAAATACATCCTTAACATAGAAATCTGGCATTTTCCAGAATAACTCTTCATACCGTTTTCCCGTATACCCCTGGTAATTATCAAACCACAGATCAATATTTACCGATTCCTGTGAATACAGGCTGACGCTGAATAATTTGGTAAACTGCTCCTGCTCCATCCATTTGGATACCTCACAGGATTCTTTATCCGAAAAATCCAGGTAGAACCAATCCTCCGGCAGCCGCCTGTCTTTTTTGATTCCATATAGATACTGGTACATCTGCCGATCCCGGATATGTACATTTCCTATCAGGCTGCTCAGTATCCCCTCAGCGCCATCTATATGGATATCATATGACTCGTAATCCTTTAATAAAGATTCACAAAACGGAAGCAGCCCTGGATCTTCAATCTCTTTTGCATTTATCAGTTCTTTTAAGCCAAAAAGGGCCATCCGTTCTATAGTAATAGACTTCTTATCCGGCGTTTCCAGGCTCCACACAGCCCCCCTCAGGATCAGGTTCAGATAGATGAGCTCCTGTCTGGAATATCCTGCGTTCTTGAGATGTTCCCATGCCGGTGTACCCTCTTTCACGAACTTATTGCACAATTCCAGCAGTGCTTTTAATACATACATGTCCTTTGTTCTGCATTTCTGTATCTTATCGGCATACATCTGCAGCACCCACGCATAAAGTCCATGATTTCCATATGCCCTTAATGTCCGTCCATTGCCGAGGAACCGGATAAAAAGCGGTTTTACAAAGTCCCATGCTTTTGGATGCTCCTGCAGGACAAACGCCGCAAATACAACTTCTTTCGTTTCCTTATAATCATGCTGCAAAATCTTCTGATAGAATTTCCCCTGTTCCTCCACTTTCTCTGAAAGCAGGTACATAACACAAGTCAGGTAAAAATCCTGCTCTGTATGGTTTTTTATTTTCCGGATAAAGTTCGGATACTGCGCCCCGACAAACATAGATTCCTCTAAAAGCATCTTGTTCTCTGCCAGAGCCAGTCCAAGCGCTCTTTCCTGCTCAATACCGCCTCCGCAGCGTTCTTCGTACCGTTCCAGAACTTCGCCCGGGTAATTTAAACCATACTGTTCTTCCATAGAACTCTCGAAATCCCCTGCTCCGAACAGACTTTTCCACCCTGTCTGTGTGTCGAATTTCTTCTCATCAGCCCCTCTTACAATGAGGGACTCCATCTGCTGCAGCAATGGGATTGCTATCGTACCTTCTAATGTAAATAACCCCATCCTATTTCCTCCATTTCTTTATACAGGCGGCTGTCCGCCTTTCCATTTCACACCGTATCATCTTAACCCGGCCCTTTAAGTAAATGTACATGCAACCACCCCCGTCTGGCCCGATGCCCGCGGGAATAAAAAAATAGGAAATATATGGCTTATACGCTCCATATATCTCCCGATTCAACAGTTACCCGGATCATGATTCTCCTTTAAAAATCCGCATTTTTGATTTAGTTGTAATATCTCCTTTATTTCCCTCCTTTTTCCCATAAAAAAAATCTGGCCGAAACCAGACGCATTTTACCCGTATTATCTATATAAACCCATTTCTGGGGATTTTTCTCCTGTATGCCAAACATACGCTTCACACTATAAAATAATCTAAATATATATAGATTATAATAGATATTTTTCCATATGTCTATACCTTGGTCAAATCATTCACGAATCATAAACAAACAGCAGAGAAGATTTCTCTTTCTGCTGTCTTTCATAAGCTTATAATAATTTACAATCACTTAAAATCTTCTCTATTGCTTCCCACGCAGAAAGAGATGGGTTTTCTTTATAATATCTATACCCTTTATACTGAAGTAATGTATATCCATTCTCCTGATTCCTCTGCATGATATTTCTCGCACGTTTGATAGCGTCAATTACATTAACAAGATTCATTTTGCTCAAACAGCGTTTGAAATTACCCTCATGTTTGTACTCATCCATGTTTTCAAATTTCTCACAAAAGGCTCTATTGATCAGTGTAATATACTGTTTTCTATGAGCGTATGAAGTATTGCAATCTGCCATGTGCAGTAAAATCCATAAGTCGAAAGTGAAATTGCTATATCCCGATTTATACTTAATCTGCTTACCTAATTGCTCTGCTTTCTTCATATTATCCATAGCGTCTTGGAATCCCTGTACATGAATAGGCTCATCACTTTCATAATCAAAGAAATGATATATCTCAATCTTTCTTGTAACAGTCAAAGATTTTGCGTGTTTTAGTGGATTCTTTTTCACCGGACAATCAATCGAAACTTTACAGACAGATTCTTCCGTATTGTTAATCGATCCTGCAGCCATTTCAAATACCACTGTTCTGTTTCCCCCACAACACTAAAATAGTATTTATTGGTCGGCTTTCTCTTTGCCATAACTACACCTCACCTTCTCTGGCCAAAATCTCCTCAAAGATTGGTGTAAAATCAATATCCTTAATCGCACCATATTGGCTGATAAAGTATTTGCCCATATAATCCTCATGCTTACGAACACCTCTATCACCCGTTGTTCCAAAATCAGACAACGCATACAAAATACTTTGATGGCTGTCATCATCGCGCTCTACGAATTTAATTTCATCTCTTCTGAACAGATTAGAGTTCAAAAAGATTGGATTGTGTGTATTGAAAATCAGCTGTGCATGATGGATATTGATGTCATCGTTATGAAAAACATTGATAATACTCATCAACGCTATTGGGTGAATAGATGCATCAAACTCATCAACTACAAGCGTTCCTCCAGTCTGAATTGCTTTTATAACTAATGGAAACATATTGATAAAGCGGATTGTCCCGTAAGATTCAAAAATTTCTGCTGCAATAGCCGCACTCTTTTTATTCTTCATATCCTGAAAAACAGAATACAGTTTTGCGTCCGACTCATCTTCCCTTACGACATACCCTACTGCATTGGAATTAACTCCAAATAGTTTCGCTGCTTTATCCGTTGTCTTTTCCACATAAATTGCTTTTTTCTTAGGATCAGCAAATTTTTTTATCAGCTGCATAGAGTCGGCACGATAAATTACCATAAATTTATTTGAAAACCAATCTACAATTAGTTTTACAAATCTCTGTGAGAAAACAAGTTTAAATCCATTTGTTAAAAACAATTCATCTTTACTTAAACTGTTCTTAGCAATCTCACTTACACTTTCCACATTTTGCTCTGTCACATCCGAAAGGAACTCTTTAATCGCTTTCATATTTCCGATATACAGATCATCGGCGCGCTGAAAAATCGGCTCTCCATTTACAAAAAGATTTTCTGATACGATTTCTCTTGGATATTCCTCATCAAGAAATCCTCCTAAATCAATCCCCAATTCATACAGAATTCTAAACTTATCTCCTGCATCTTCTTCATAAAATTCCACAGAAAAACAAACCGGCTTTCCTTCTATTGCATTATTATTTGGAATCAGCTACAATGCTGCCGCTGCCGGATTTGGTGATGATTTTTCTTCAGAATTTCTAATATTTCCTCGTAATATAATCGCACGGAGAACGTCCATTGCACCTATAATATTTGTTTTTCCTGCAGCATTTGGACCGTAAATTACTGAAGAGCTTAAACCACGGATTTCTTTTCCTTTTACCTTTGTTTTCATCAAACTATAGTCTAATCCTTTCTACTACTTTTGGTACTGTAAACTTTATATGCTCAAAATCGACTCCCCCAGTAAATTCAATGGTTACAGAGGTTATTAGCCTATCCCCCCTTCTTTGGCTTAAGCGATCAAAAAAATCGGAAAGCCGGTGAAGGCTGAAAGTCCATCTAATTCAGCCTTCACCGGGTTCCTGTAAGTATAATATAATTGGTCAACACCAAGGAAAGAGGTTCGATTTTTTCATAAATCGTTTTACACTATCCTAATTTTTATCTTAGTTTAAATAACGCAAAAATGATTCGTAAAAAAACTTCTCCTTTTTTTCTTTACTATCCTGAGGTATTCCTAACCTGTCAAGTGCCTTTTGAACCGCTGTTTTTGCTGAATGCACAGTAGTCCCCAGAATATCACGTCCGCCGCCATTATAAGCGCTCTCCAATGACATGGCAAACAGACTCGTAAGGCATGTAAGCTTGCCTCCTGAATTCACCCCATACCCATACCCATTTATACCACATTCTTTCTCCGCTTTATTCCAGGCTTCTTTCACTTCATTTGGCGCTTCCGGTCCCAGAATGTCCAGTCCATCAAATGACTTTTTGTTTTTGACACTCTTATTATTATAAGTATTCACATAATTATTTGTATAAAAACCTATTTCCATGAAAATCCATCTCCCAACTTATAAAACATTAATCCATGTACTGAACTCTTTAGACGTTTGAACAGACCACGCACTATATTCAAATTTACCACTTGTATAACTCGTATTAATCGTCCATAATCTTAATACTCCGTCCATGATATTATCACCATTTAGATCAACATATTCCGTATCGGTGGACTCCATTTCCATATGTTTAAACTTTGCCCAACGCACAGAACTAAATCCAACCTCAAGTGTTATGACCTGAAACCAATCTCCACCATGATCCAACTTTGTTGCATACTGGCCTGCAGATATATGTTCTTCTCCTGCATCTTGTGAATTTACCCACATAACCTGCATGCTCGTCAATGGTGCCATTGCCGGACGTGACAAATTCTCACCTGAAAGAATAAGATCCTGCATAGACTCATTTTCTTCTAATACTTCCTGAATGCTATTATACTGTTTAACATTACTTTCATCCTTTGCATAAGCAGTAGTACACATTCCTAACATCATAGCTCCTACCAACATCAATGATACTAATTTGTTGAATTTTTTCATTTCCTAGTCTCCTTTGTGTCAAATTAATTTATAAGATATCTTATACATCCAGTATATTATTTTTTCTTAGGATTTCTACCCATTGTCCGTAAAAATGGATTTTTGGCTGTCAAAATTTTCTTTTCCCACTAACAAGACTAAGAAATTATATAATCACCTATCTAAATATAACAAAATTTCTCCTAATATTTGTTTTATTAGATCAAAAGCTTAATTTGAAAAGCTTTGTCTCTACTTAAATATGCAATCGTACCATCATATTTATTCAAAATCCGCTCCACATTTTTTAATCCGTATCCATGTCTCATTTTATCCCCTTTCACAGATACTGGCCTTCCCTTCTCCATAACAGGAGCTTCCTTAACAGAGTTTTCTGTCTTTATAAATAATAACTGTTTTTGATTCTCTATCTTTACAGATATCCATTTATTCGCATTTTCGTCCATTCTCATACATGCCTCAATCGCATTGTCAAGAAGATTCCCTAACAGGGAACATGTGTCACTATCATCAAACAACCACTCTGCAATCGGTACTGCCTGTATTGTAAATGTTATACCTTCTTGTTCTGCCAGGGTTCGCTTCTGCTCCAGAAGCATATCTGCTATCTGGTTTCCTGTCCATACTCCTCTCTTTGTGTCAAAAAAATTCTGTTCTATTTCTTCTATATATTTATCTATCCCTTCATAATTCTCTTCCATCTTAAAATGCTTTAAAACTAATATATGGTTCTTTAGATCATGAGATAACTGCCGGTTCTTTTCCATGGCTTTTTCTAATTCAGTATACTTTTGTGTCACCATAGTGTCACGCATAATCAGCAATTCTTTTTCCTTTTCAAGCGTCTTGTTCTTCAAGAACACGATTCCGGTAAAAAGTGTAATCAACAAAACGCCTATAAGAGACAGCCCCGTTGTTCCTGCTTCCTGTTCTCTGCCCTCAAACATCATATTTACAATTGCTATCTGATAGTACTTTAGCATGAAACACATAATAATCGTAATCGCCAATAACAGATTTTGAAATTCACGTATGTATGCTTTCTCAAATTTCAGTCTGACAATCTGATATACACAGCATGCAACGATAAGCCTTACACAAAAAAAGAGGATACATTCCATTATTGAATTCGCATATAAATAGACCACATTTTTAAATTCATGCCTTAATACTATCATACTCACAAAAGCAGCGAAAAAATCCAGCAATGCCACTAAAGCATAATATAAGATAACTGTGATAATTCTTAAAAATTTATACTGCCCACTTATCAATAACACACATATACATGTGACAGCAACACATACAATAAATGCAAACTGCGAAAAAAATATCAGACTGCGATTTCCTCCTACATCTATACCTGTCCCGACAATATTCGCACATAAAATTACCCATTCTCTTTTACAAAAATACTGTTTCTCTAATACAGTCCCGCATAACAGCCAGTACAACATCCCCACTTCAAAAAGAGAAATTCCCATAAGAAGAGCTTTAATAACCATTACAGATTCCCCCTATACAGACTAATCTGCTCTTTTATTTTCTTGAAGCTGATTCTATTTACAAAAATTCTTGCTCCATTATCCATCAGGACCATACCGTCCTTCATACTGGCAATATGAGAAACATTTATAATGTATCCTCGTTCAATTAAGATAAATTCATCACTTTCCAGCTTCTCGCTCAGCTTTTTTAATGAGATCCTTTCTTTATAAATAGCATGTTCAGTTATGTAGCAAATATATTTTGATCCCTTTTCCTTCTCTATGTATATCATATCTCGATAATACACTCGCACCTTACTCGTCGGTGTGCCAATCATCCTAAACTGTTGTTTCTCCTTCTTCACACGGTCAATCAACTGTCTAAGGATAGGCGGCAGCCTCTTTTTCATATCTTCTTTGAGAATATATTGATACGCCTCTAGTATGTAACTCTCCGATGCATATTCAAGATATGCTGTCAGGAATACCAGGTAAGGACCGCCACCCTCTTCATGCAGTCTTTTCCCCAACTCCAGTCCACCCATATCCGGCATATCAATGTCTGAAACCAGGATATCAAACTGATCTCCCTGTTCTATCGCCTGAAGAAAGTCTTTCGCCCTTGTATAAACAAAAAGATTCACCTCATCCTGCGGCAAAATTTCAGTCTCAACACACTTTCTGACATCTTCGAGAATTGCTGTCTCATCATCTATAAGTGCAATATTCATCATTTGCCCTCTCTTCTAGTCGATTCCGTCCACCTTACGCTTATAAGAATACCATAAATTAAATTTTTTCATCCCTTTGTCCTTTAAAATTCATTTTTGACCGTGAAAAATCCCAAATCCATGCTTTCATTCTGCAAGAATATAATATTTACCCCTATTTACATTATGAAACACAACTTCCTCATCCCGGACATAGAGCTTACAGGTATTCTCCCACAAAGTATTTTCCCCATCCTGCTTTATCACCCTTCCACAATGATATGTATATTCTCCAATCTGCCTGTTTCGGGTTTTTTAAAAAAGTCAAGAAGAAATTAGAATTTTAATTGCCTTTGGTGATTTTCTACATCTTGCACAATTTTACCTACCCCTTTTTGTGCATGGTGACAAGGCGTGCCGTGGGGCACGCCTTGAAGCAAGACGCGAGTTTACTTTTTCTTTTTGTTTTGGCTTTTTCCGCGAAACGGTAATAAGTTTAGCTTTATTTAAAGGGCGGAATTTATTTATCTTCTCTGTAAATCTAATATATCGTTTGCCGATAAACCGTCAAATATTGCACGAGGGTAACTATTCATCCATTCTTGTATGGTGTTTATGTATTCTTCATCATATTGGGATATATCCGCGCCTTTTGGTATCCAACGCCTTATTAGTCTATTGGCGTTTTCGTTACTTCCTCTTTCACTACTACA